>Ga0247810_10000138_pt1 | contig 118712 bp, 116 predicted proteins | sample UWRJL119311C1_FD_179918 | JGI IMG/M metagenome (GOLD analysis project Ga0247810, IMG submission 179918) | Plant litter microbial communities from Arlington Agricultural Research Station in Wisconsin, United States - UWRJ-L119-311C-1 | ecosystem: Environmental > Terrestrial > Plant litter >... | reverse complement strand
CATGCACACACAAAGAGAGAGAGAGAGAGAGAGAGAGAGAGAAACCGGCATACGGTATCAGGGATGGCGGATGTCGAGTCTGCTGAAATTGGAGTGGCATGGATGGTGGTATGTATGAGATGATTTGGACAATGATGACGATGACGATGACAACGACGAACGCAGCACTCACCAGCATCACCTTACTCACATTCTCACGTTCTCACGTCTTTACCGTATTCCCCCCTCCCTTCTTGTTAGATGACGAACAGAACTCTTTGCAATCGCACACTCTTTCCAGCTGACATCTGAACGGGCTGCCACCAGCCAACATTCCGTTATCATTAATCGCATCACACGAGCTGGGGCTGCCAAGGCAAGGGGTACAGCACAATACACTAACTAAACAACCTTGCGTGGGGAAGCGATTCAGGCCTTCTCCTCCTCCAGACCTCGCCTGCCAGCTTTATTATTTGTCTCCACTCCACTTTCAAACCTCCCACCTACCACCACTTCCTATCTCCCTTGCCTCCTTTCATCTCTCTTTTTATTGTCGTAAAGTCATTTTAGTGACCGACTCAATGATCCGTTAACCTACATTTTCCCGGTTTGGGTATTTGCAAGATGGGCAACAACAGCTCAAGGGAATCGCGGGGTCCCAATTCCCCAACGTCGCGACGTCCGGAATCCGAGGGAGGGCCAGCTACAGCTACTGCTTCGGCCGATCGACCGACTGTATACGCTGGTCGGTCTGGTCGAGGTAGCAGACATGATCTATCCTTCCTGGGAATTGGCTCAAGCACCACCGCCAACACTGTAGATGTGCCGGAACGACGGGAGACGAAGCAGGAGAGAGAGGCTAGGAAGCTAGAAAAAGAAAGAGTAGCTAGGGCCAAGGAACGGGAGCTGAGCATCAAGGAAGAGCATGTGGATGGAGGCTTTCTAGTTACCATGGGAGTCTATACCGGTACTGAGGATTTCAGCAAGCCCGTCGTGAGACAGCTGATGGTTCGTAGTAAGCTTGGTTACTTGGAGACGATACTGACGATAACAGATTGAACGACGTATTGCACCGTTCTGGAGAGGATTAGACGATTTTAAAGAAGAATGGACAGAACACCAGTTGATTGCCGCAGGCAGAGGCCTACCGATTCCCGCCGCAGATGAGATACCGCCCGAGGAAATACTGAGGTCCAACTCCCCAGAAAGTGGGAGCAAAACGGGCAATATCAACAACTTGATGGTCCCCATTTCATCTCGCTCTCAATCCGCAGCATCCGACAAATCTACCACTTTATCAGCATCACATCCGGCTTTCTCAAATACCTCCTCCCAACCGGCTTCTCCAATAGGACAGTCGCACTCTCCTTTCCGCCCTCGCTCAAAGACATTAGCTTCTCTTACCACATCATCCAAGAACCCCTCTACTACTGATATGGTGCCTCGGGAAATACAGCTAGCCAAAGACCCATTTGTGAATGGGCAGGCACTCGAGGTATTTCTTTACAAGGATGCCACGGAATGCCCCATCTGTTTCCTATACTATCCTCCTTACCTGAACAAAACTCGGTGTTGTGATCAGCCGATATGCTCTGAATGTTTTGTCCAAATTAAAAGACCTGACCCTCATCCTCCGGAGCATGAACATAACGACCCTACAAATCCGGCACCGGCACCACCTGTGCCGTCAGAGGGAACACTTGTAGAACCAGAGGCATTGGTTTCGGAACCTGCAACATGTCCATATTGCCAACAAGCCGAGTTTGGTGTTACATATGATGCGCCACCTTTTCGAAGAGGTTTATCCTATGCAAACCCACATGGGCTAGGTAGTTTCGCATCAGCGATGTCTTCTTCGTCTTCGTTAAATTCCACAGGCAGTCCGACAACTCTTGGGCCCCAAGGTGCAAAACATAAAAGGCGTACAACATCTATTTCGGCCAATGCTTCTACGGTAATTACTACAGATAAAGTACGGCCAGATTGGGCAACAAAGCTTGCCGCTGCCAGATCTCATCTTGCTCGACGATCGGCAGCCGCTACCGCGCTACATACAGCAGCTTATCTCATTGGAAACAACGGTGCTGAACCTCGCAGCTTTGGCTTCAGTAGCCGTAGTAGGTTTCACAGACATCGTGGTGATACGAGCTCAGGGGCAAGCGGATCAACAACGCCATTGCCTCCAGGCCCCGATATCCAAGCGATGTCTGAGCAGCTTTCAGAAATGCGCCGAGCCCATCGGGACGCTGCCGGATCAAATAGGCGAAGTAGGGTGGATGATTTGGAAGAGATGATGGTCATGGAAGCTATTCGATTAAGCATTGCAACCGAGGAGGATAGAATGAAAAAGTCTGAGAAGCAAGCAGCTAAAGATGCGAGAAAAAAGGCCAAAGAAGAGAAAAAGAAAGAGAAAAAGGATCGTAAGGGAGTCTATGGAAGCGGAAATAGCTCGGCTAGTGGCAGTGCAAGTGCCTTGAGTCTTGCCCTTCCAGGTATGGGTAGAAGACGTGGAAACAGTGGTGGTAGCAATCTAGCAAGAGAGATCACTCCAGAGAACCCACAGCCGACTTCTCACAAGGGAAAAGAGGTAGACCGTAGCATGACTAGTCTGGCTATAGTAGGAAGTGCCACCTTACCCATGGCAATTGCTGGGAGCAGTGCCAGAAGCTACTCCGGGGTCCCAGGTGCTAGGCACCTAGACTCCGCTACTCTTGCAAATATTCCGGATCCGTCAGCATCTCCAACGATACCGGATAGACCATCCCATCTACGACAGATGAGTAATGCTTCCAGCCCTTCTTCGTCTTACGTTGAATCAATCCCCGGAAGCCTTCGCAATGGCTCTGCCCATGGTTATTCGTCAAGTGTTGACACACCGAACGCATCGGGCACAAATATAGACGGCCAAGATGGAGGCACCCCTGATGGAGATGATGCTGGTGGAAATGCAGGTAGTGAATCTATGTTCAATTTCCGAAGCTTGGCTGCTATGATTGGCCATGATGAAGAGGAGAAAGCCGATGCAGCAAGACATATCGAACATCTAGGTGGTGAAATTGGAGAGACCTCGGAACCTAGTGGTCTTGAGCAGAGTGGTACGACCGGCTTGGAGACTAGTCAGCTTACAATAAAAGTTGACGAATTGAATAACTCGACCCAGAGTAACCAGCAAGCAGATGAGAACAGACAAACTACTCTCCTAGGACCTCAAACCACAACTCCAGAAGTGAAATTGACGGCCGTTACACCTGGGGTAGAGAACCATGGAGATGACTCTAGTAAGCAATTAGGCGCTGGCTGGACGGAAAGGCAATACGATAACGAGGTGACTCAAGGAAGTCCACTTCTAGAGACTTGAAGGATTTTTAGGAGTTGATGATATTATGTATGAATGATTTGGGACGGAGCACTGGATTTGCATGCCGTATGAGCTTCTGGCGTTACATGATCTCTCACGACATAGTGTGAAGCATGTTTATAGGGGTGGCGTTTAGGTTGGTTTTGTTTGTGCCACACAATGGTGACTTGGTCACAAATGGAACACGTTAGGAATAGATAGTTATATGAAGAGCACTTCACATCACCCAAGGCTAGTCATTTGTGATTACTACAAGGCTTCTCGTCTTCCCATGAGACTGTACCTAGATCTTCTGACATGATAGATGGCTTTTTCAGTCCTTAAAACAATTGATGTACCGCAATCGCCTGATCTGCTTTCGGCAACTCGTTTCTCTTATAGCGGATGAAGACTTGAGGTTGCAAAAGTTTTTGGCGGCAAACGAAATAAGCGAGGAGAGATTTCAGCTCTGAGGAGGACAAAAGTTAGCTTGGCCACGTAGAAATACAAGAAACTTCACTCGTTCATAGTTAATGCAGATAGATTGTTCTACGTGGAATTCAATTTCCTACGGCTCATGAAAGCTGCCACTTTTAGAGTCTACTCGAGAAGACTTTAAATAGCTATACTTCATCTATGTTTTCGTCGTCTTCAACTTTTCCGTCGCACTCCTTTCTTCGTACTTTCTCCAGGTTTGTGCAGGCGTCTTTCAAGTTCTCCTCAACAACTCTATGTTCCTCACCACTCAAACCTCGCTTCCTCTTCCGTTCTTTCATTCTATCTAGATTCGTGGCATGTCCGCATTCCCCTCCAATTTGATAATTCTCCCCTGCGTCATGTCCCTGTCTAGTTTTGAGATAGCTCAAGGACATTATCCTGGGAGCCGGACCGCTCAAGAACTTTAACAGAAAGAAAGTGCTCTGCTTTATGCAGCCGCATCTCAACTTTATTTGTTCCCAGTTATATTCAAACTCCTCGTCGACGACAACGTCCTTCGTCACCTCGATATAAGTGTTGTTTTCTCGGCAAGGACTTGGGATGAAGTAGCGCTCTGTTGACTTCTCGCCATCAACCCACTTCTCGAACTGGATGCAGAAAGGTGCTTCGCGAAGCAGGCTGCGTTGGAATTTGGGCTTTGGAGGAGACAGAAAGGCTTCTTGGGAATGACTTGGATGCGACGCGGTGAACCAGGAAAACTCCCAAAGTTTCAGCTGGTCGATAGATCGGATGAATCCGAGAGGTGTGATCGAGGCACAGGGGCAACAGAATATCGGGTCAGCCATTTTTTGCCTGGGGTGGTAGGTGAGTTCTTGAACTTTCGTTATGGGGTATATCACGGTTGACCATACTTCTGGAGAGAAAGCGTTTCCGAAGAGATATCAGCACCGAGCTTGGGAGTGAACAAGATTCCCAAACTCGGGACCACGATGAAAAGGTACTGGTAGTTGGTCAAAAGCCTTTTATAGATAGGAAGAGGGTGAAGCTACTGAGCAAGTATGTCTTTTCTGTAGGTATCATCTTGATGGTGAATTGAGAAGGTAGCTAGGCTGCGAAACTCCCCAAAGATTGATCTAAAGGTGAATACGGTCAACTGTTAGTCGAGTAAGAGCAAAAGAATTTGAAAATGTGAGCTACTCCGCAACCCACCCTAGATCTGATCTGGAATAAAGAGGACTCAAGTCAAGTTTACTGGTACATGTTATCATTTCTTGCATAATTCAGGGATGATGTTTTTGTATTCGTCTATGCAGAGCTGTAGCTCCTGTGGCCGACTTCTGGATTACAACCTAGCTTTGATTTCAATTCCATCAATCAACTCTTTCACCCTTTTAGCGATGCCGACGGAGTAAATATATCCAGCACCAGCAACTCCATAGGCATGAACCACGTCGCCGTCTCTCTCAACACGTAAACCTCCATCTCTGCCAGGACGAAACGCCACGATATCAGTGACATAATTCACATCTACATCCTTGAACGCCCCATTCGTTATTCGATTAACTCTGGTAAGTATGTCGCTCTTCAATTCAACATCAACGTCAGAATCTAGCCGATCAGACTTGATGCCACCCATGATGACACCACCGCTGTTAGCCCTAGGAATCACATAGGTATACTCCGATCCCTCTTTCATCACTAGCTCGTTGAAGTTTGTCTTCACAAACATGGTCTGCCCCCGGATAGGCTTTACGGATGAGTCCCCAAAAGTCTTTGCTCCGACACCCGAGGCGTTTACTAGAAGTCTTGCACCTGTCATACTCCTTGCTTCCTCAAACGACTTGACTTCTGCTCGAATGAATTTGACACCCACCTTCTCTAATTTCTCCATGAGATACGGCAAAAGCGAAGCTGGATTCATCGAGAGCGAAAGATATTTCACCCCAAAAGTGCATCCTTCCGGCAGCAGCTTCTTCTCGATGATACTGTACTTCGGTACCAAGTTCTTGTACCAGATGTCTTCATCACTAGTTCGATCATCGAAATACTCGGTCATTGGTAACACTTGCACCCCACTCTTAGACGCCTCTTCTCGATGAGCAAGATTCCAATAATACTCAAACGAGGCTCTTTGCATCTTCTGTTCATCTCTCGGGGCCTTCTGGGGATGCCATACCGCGCCTGCCCTGAGCGATGTTAGCCTAGGTCGAATGTTCGGGATGGGGATGGGCTATCAAACCAAGGGCTTGCCCAAGCGAGACCCAGATCACCGGGGAGATCTCGCGCGACGATTGTGACTTTGTGAGTTGGCGAGAGAACCAGAGCAGTCGCTAGGCCGGTGATTCCTGCTCCGATTATAGTGACTGGTTCTCCCATGGTGGGTGAGGAGTAGAAGGGATAAATTGCTTTGCCGTTCGTGGTCGAGTGTTTAACGGGTAGTGGTGATTAATGATTTTGAGATTGAGCAAACATGAAAGCACGAATTAATATGAGATGCTCAACCCCATGGCTTAGCTACCCCATTTGCTCTTAGATGCTTGGATTACTCTATAGAAACAAGAACTAGAACAACGCCATACCCACTTTCCAAGCGAGTCATGTGACTTTTAGTGCAGCATAGTGAGTTATTATGACTAACCGTTATGTAGAGCTTCGTAAATAAGCACATAATGAAAAAGTACTGTATTCTCTAATATCTCTTCTTATTAAGTGATTCCGTGCAACGTGCAACGTAGATTTGGAAGTAGAATACCAAATCTATAAGCTCAGGGGCTCGCTTATTCTGGGAATCTGAATCTGACGAACGGTGAGCTTTTGATTGCATTAAACGACAACCTATTCGTCATTCCACAATTCCTATGCTACAGCCTTAAAAGAATGTAGCAAGAGCGTCTGGAATTTTGTCTGTAGCCTTCTTCCCTCTGCTCAAGTTCCCTACTGCTTCGACATCGCCATCTGAGGAAGGCTCTAGTTTCCATTCATCAACCCACACCTGCACAGGATCATCACCTTTGCCCACAGCTGTGATCCATGGCTTTCCCTCGAGCCGATAACGCTCTTGTAAAGCCTTCATTACTCGGATCCCCTCCGTCTCAACTTCAACCTGCTGATTCTCCCATTCCTCCACGCCCTGCTTGATCTTGATTACCTGATCAGCCGAGCTGAGTGTTTGAGCCCTCGATCTATTTCTAGGAGTCATGATGACGGTAGCCCCCTCTAATAACCGATCATTTATCAAATCGCTGCTCGGTGTTGGTGATATGTTACTTTCGTCAATTGATGCCGCAAGATCGGGCAATGGTGGCTCCGTCTTCATGGTCCAAGACGGAGTTGGCGGTTGTGAAGGCGGGCTTAGTATTGTTGGTGATACGGTCGCAGATTTTGCTGGTGCCAGTGCGATGGGAATTGGGAGGTCAGCTTCCTCCAGCCCGATAGGTACTGCTGAATACATCAACAGCTCCCCCAGGTCGAGCTTCTTCATAAGTGACTAAGACAAGGTTACCGAGTGCTCATATACAAGCTCATCTCATCTAGCTATGAAGAAACATGACAGGAATATATATTTTAGCATACATCTAAAGAGCCAGAAAACCACTCGGACTGGTCATCACTATGGGCAACGGCGCGACTTGGCTCATCTGTATCCAGGCGTCGCATGATGGGACAACTAAAGCACTTCGTGTCATTAGTGCTTCACACAGGAACCTGAAAATTGTACTGACTAGCAGGTTCTTCCCACACAAGGGTAACGTTCGACAATTTCGCCGAGTGCCTGCTCTACCAACTGGGCATGCCGCAAAAATATTTCTTGAAGATCACTAGAGTCGTACATACGATCTTGGCTGTTTACAGGAGTTTGTTTGCAGTGGAGGTGACTGAGTAATTCTCGATGTCTAAGCCGACTTTGGGTGGTCTGTGACAGTGCTTTTAGTAGACCCCACGGAGATGTTAGGAAAGGTGTGATCTAGTCCAATTTACTCACTGTTTCTGGAACATCATATCGCTGACGCTTAGATTCGGGTGTTGGTGGTTTCTTCTCGTATTCCTCTTTAATTTTCTCGTATAGTGGACATCCAGGCTGGAGTCGGTTGTGCGAAGTCCATTTACTTGTCGTAGAGGATGGATCTCGAGAGTAAGGAGTACCTCGTTTGATGTTTGGACGAGCGGGTCTATTAGGGCATGATTCAGGCCTCTTTCTAACGATCTCCTCATCCTCCTCCATCTGATCAGGCAGCACTGAAAGCTCTTCATCTTCAAACATCATGACACTAGAAGGTTGATCTGAAGCAACCGCGGAAGTGTCAATAATCCTAGGACACCCTCCCTCCTGACACGTCCTCGGCACCATGATATTTTCCAAATTCTTCCCAGACACTCACCGAACCTCCAAAATCAACATCTCAGTAATCAAGTTGCCCTCTTGCCTGCAAGTGCGTCGAGTTCCAAAAACCCTCTCGGCCTTGAATCTGTAGATATTCCACGCTGAATGGCCCCTCTGGATTTACGTTGCAGTCTTAATATATGCCATGATTTTACCTTATAGATATTAGTGCCAAAACTCACGGACAGTCCGTCGAGAAGTTTAACGGAAGCTTGTTTAGCATGGTAGCAATTCCTCTTGCAGACGCGAGAGACGAGCGAGCTAGAAGCCTTTAGTTAGTCGGCTCAGGCTTTCGTGAAACACTAGATGAGCAAGTTTCAGGTCTCTATAGAAGAAGGTCTATAATGTGAATCTGAACACAAGGCATATATTTGGTGAAGATTTTTCATGAGAAGTAGTTATGTTTTAACTACTTATTTCATTTTCAACTTATCTTGAAGACAATGATATTAATGATCTATCCAAGTGGCCATTTTTTTGAGTCTATGATATTGAGAGGTATCGCAAGTTACATCTCCATGAGGTTGACTGCACTGACATTTACTTTTAATAATTCGTGGTCACGTTTCAAAGTACTTCGTCCAAGGCCTGCCTGGAGAAAGCTCATTCTAGCTCAGCAACCCAGCGTGAGTACTTTAGTAGTGGCAAATCTGACTTGCTCCTTAAAACCCAGCCCTTACCGTCGCAACTATAGCTGCATTTACATCGGCGGGTCGAAAGCCAGGAGCGCGACCGAGACATACTCCTCGGCTTATAAGCTCTAAATAATATTAGCGAGTGATCCGTAGAAACATGGTTGATTCGAGTAGTCACCTTCCAACAGTACTGTAACACTGATAGTAACATTTCGCTTTCCACTCGATGGATTTCTACTGCTAAAATTTGAATCATTCGTCCTCTCCTGCTCGTCAGATAATATATTGAATTGAGAAAGGTTTGCATTGTCGTCTGTTCCCACTTCGTTGTCCCAATTTGCAAAACCAAGTGGAAATGGAAGACTCAGAGATTTTGTGAGAGCTGAATCTGACTTTGGCAGTTCGAAATGGGGGTCTGGGTCACATCCTAGGTCCGAAAACAAGTTGTCGACAGGACTTGGGGTTTTGGGGAACACAGAAGAATCTACACTTCCGCTAGTTTCGCTTCTTGGGCTTGCAGTATCTAGAGTTGTGATGTCAAGTTCTGCGCTGACAAAATCTGCTAGAGGTGGTATTACCAAACCTCGACCGCGAAGATATCCTTCCACGTCGCTAGGATCAAAAAACTCCCCACCAAAGCCTGGTAGTTTGCATTCTATGCCATTTATAAATTCTTGGGCCTGGGAGACTGTAGGAGAGAATGGTCCCATAGAGTAATCAGTTCGAAAGTTGAGCATGTTTTCCTGGTCAGTTTCATTCTCATCTCGAGGGTAATATGTCCCTGCTCCACCAACATGTAGAAAAGGCTGTCGCCAATCAGGAAGGGGTTCTGTAGTTGATCTCCCTATTATCTTCCTCAATCTTGCTTCAATATCGGCGCGAGAATCATATGTCAAGCATAATCCAAAGACTTGTTGTAGTCTTGCAGCTTTCCTTGGATCCGTAGTTGTAATAAGTTGTAGTGCTTTTTCACTGGCCCCTCTGAAGAGCCGGCGAGCAAAAGAAAATTCGTGATAATTGTGGGTATCAGGAAGGGGTAACTGAGATTCCGGAAAGAAGTTTTGTGAGAAAGCCTCAACCTCGGGGACTTCTACACGATATGATTGCAAATCCATTAGGTCGAAAGGGAAGCTTGCATTATCTTCCGTAGGTCGAGTAATTATTTGCAAGTCATTTCTATATGTGTGATTTGGTTGCTGGTAAGTGACACTGATTTCTTCTATTGGGCTGTCGTCTTTTGCAACCGTATATCCACCCCATGTCGACGTAGAAGGCTCTGGTTCTGGCTCAGCAACAGAAGGTGTTTCTTTTCTCTTTTTTGACGTCTTCTGAGGTCCCTTGGCACGTCGAGAACTCTCGGGTTCGAGCTCGATCGCATCTGCATCAATGTGATCTTCCTCGTGATCTTCAATCTGAGATGCTCTCGCCAGGTTTAGAAATCTTTCAGTAGTTGACACAAGTTGCTGCCCAAATTCGGGTTCTCGTTGAAGTAAGCCTTTGGACGTAGCGTAGTCATGTAAAGTGAGAAAGATGTTATTCATTTCCTCATTCGCACTTCTAAGATCTTGGACTTGCTTCTCTAAAGAGGATATAGTAGTCTCCTTGCGATGTCGATACGCTCTTTGAGCCATGCGGATTTGCGTTCTCCGTCGCTGTAGGAGTTAGTAAACTTGCCCGATTGGTGTGATTCTTCCACATACGTCTGCTGCGGTTTCATCTCTAGTATCGACTCTCGGTCTTCCTCTGGCCTTTTTCCGCGCTTCATCGTCATCACTCTCAACCCGCTGCTTTTTCCTGCTTCTTCTATTGTTATCGTGCTCTTCACTTCCCGCTTCGCCAAGTGCATGCCTGTCTACCATTCCAAATGGCATCTCATCTCGCGGTTTCCGACTGTTCACGGCACTGCCCTTGGACCTTAAATTACCTCTCCCATCATCATAGGTCTCTGCGCTTAGAATCCCAAAGTCTTGAGACATTTGACCTCCTATACCATCATAACCACCATGTGCAAAATGCTGGCCATGCTGTCCTATCAATGGATTGAAGGATAGGTCGCCCATTACTCTCGAGTTGTGCATATTATCTCTCAAGTTTCCAAAGGTCATGCCTCGCTCAGCAAGCTTGTGACCACCGCCAAGCAGATTCTCCGAACCGTCTTGCTCTGGACGTGAATTGATCCTTTGCCCATTCACCTGCCGTTGGTTTATGAGGAGCGTGTTGCTCTCTTTGGAGTCAGTACTATTGTTGCCGGACGTGGAAAGCCTGTCCAAGGGATCTCCTGCACTTGGCCTCTTATTTGACTTTCTCGTGGTGTTTGCGTCCTGGTCGGACGACTCGTGTATTGCCGCGGCTTGTGTTAGTACGGCCAATGCATAGTCATCCTTAGGGAACTCTGGAAAATAGCTGGCTTCCATGTTTAGACCACAATTCTCAAAGTTGAACACTATCTGAGATTAACATTACTGGGCCGATAGTTTTGGCGGATCACGGTTTAGTTAAGAGTTCATCACTGTTCCCCTGCAAGCCACGATGGTGGCTGATTAAGGCTGGAAGTGCCGGGTAATAGGTATAGCGACCAGGCAAGAGGAGCTCGGTATATTTGTGTTATAATGCAGCGGGTTTGTCAGCTACGGCTACTTAACTGAGGATGTGAGAGTAAGGTATGATGGATGAGTGTATGGATGGATGAATGACCAGATAGGAGAACTCTCGCCAACCCTCGCCAACGCTGCAAACCACCTCCCTCCCGTTCAGATCCCAAGCTCGGAGTTCACATAATGTTTACTGATCACAGATGCGATCCCTCATTGGCGGCTCGGTTGTCAACCCTGGTCGCTTTTGCGGGTGTGATTACTGTGCAGTCCGCACGCTAAGCCAGCGCTACCAAAATATATCCATCTGGGAAGCTTAGATATTTATATATATAAAACTAGTGACATGCATTGACGTAGAGCTGATTATTCAAAGACCGGCACGATACCTTCCAAGGGAGATTCATAAGCCAAGATGTGTCTACTTCTCGAAACAAGACGGCTGGAGGCGAACTTAGTGTTAAGATATCACGTGTTCGTGTTGACATCCTTCTTGTGAAAGTCGACGCGACCAAACCCTACTAGGTAGTGGTCAATAGTCACATATTCATAGAATATTCAATGTTGGCACACATGTATCCAAGGACAAGCTAAGACTCCTCAAGTGAGAATTTTTCTACTACGAGCTGCCCCATCATCGCAGGTGGGTCGTGATACAATATTTTGCATTGCCTGTAGTTTACCAAGTGGGTGATGTCTCGTCTCATCTCATCTCTTACTCAAGTCAGTGAAGTATGGCTACTGCCTTGTGAAAAGAATCAGAAAGAGGAGCAGACGCCCGAAAGAAGACAGAGCTTGGAATTGTAATTCTGTGTTCATCTACTCCTATAAAACTCCTCCTTATTTTACACCTTGCCAATGCGTAGCCACTGAAGCAAGCCAGCTCCCTGAACAACGCCGGTCAGATAATGCAAAGAAACACCCAAACTCCAGGTAAATGAGTTAAGAAATGTTAGATTGTCCAGCCAGAGATAGATTGCCCTTCGCCCACGCAAACCTTTGCTCTGCAAATTTTGAGCATCAAGTCAACGAACACCTCCACAGACACCCCCAGGACAGCGCCGCTGCCATGCTTTTTGTGAAACTGCACCATGGGCCTAATATAGAGAAGCGACAGATTCGAGAAAGGAGACCGGGTATCGCTGTCTATGCAAAGCCGAAGATAAGATCCCAATTTGTTCGAAGAAAGCAGGAGTCGGCGGTAATATATAATACAGAGCTGAAATCACTGTATAAATCAAATATTTTGATGGTTCCCAGATTCGACAACATTATCCGACAGATTAATTAGAAGTTGTGCAAGACAGCGTTTAGTGGCCGCATCATCACGGAGGACTGAGGAAAAGGTTGCGTCCCGAAGTGGCTCAGGAAGGCACTGGCGCAACGCCTCGCGGGCTCGAGCATTATCACTCAGTCTAGTAAACTTGGTTAGCTACGGAAATCAGTGAGACTCTGGGTGCCATACCTTAAGAAGCAACGGACAACATGCTTCAGAAGCCGTGCAGTTTGTTGTTCAACAAGTTGCGAAACCATGTTGCTCAATACCGTTCCCACTGCATAAAACCTCTCGTATGTTGCGCAAATGTAGTTCAACCCATGATCATCGAGAAGAATCTTCTGGACGATGAAGATGGCGACTGTTTTGCTAAGCTCCGATCCAGTCTCCATTATGCGAAGGCACAAAGGTATGATCTCAGTCGTGAGGAGGAAGTTGATTACATCTGAGGAATCATTTTTGACAAGGGCTCCGATAACGCCGAGGGATGTCAATCGTAAATATTCGAAGGGTCTGGACTTTGACGTAGTGTTGAGAAAGGGATAGAGGAATAGTGGGATATGCGCTGAGCTTTGTTAGCTAAATACCCCAAATAGCTTCGAAAATCGATTTACCATTCAAAAAGAGCGCCCGAGTCTCGTTGTGAGATGCAACACATTGCAAAAGAGCTAACGCGTTACATACCCGGTTTGAAGCAGCAGCTGTTAGCTGGGAGGGGTTGAGGAGCGTGTAAACCGAGATAATCTCTCCTAAGAGTGAGGTCATGACACCAAATGAATGCCATAGAATCAGCGCAAGCTCAGGAACTTGTTCGCGCTTCTTGCTCAGCTCCAAAAGTGCTGCTTCCCTTGTCTCCTCATTAAGCAGGTCTGCGATGAAGTTCAACGTGCGTCGGTTTTCTTCAGAGACGTTCTCCATCATCGTCGACTCTTGACCGTGTGCTGCGATACTGGAGGGCCCCGAGGAAGCATTATGGTTGACAGCCATTCTATTATAAAGCTGGGCATTAGCTGCTTGTGCCGCCGCATGTTGAGCATTCTGTTGTTGCTGTTCTAACCATGATGGTCCACCACCTTGATATTGCTGCTGGTGAGAGAAGACATGGGAGTTATGTGCCACCCCATGTGGGAGCATCGTGGAGACTGGTTCGTCCTGGTGGTTCTGGTTGGGTAAATAAGTCGGAGCGAAAACGTGTTCAGTGGAGGGCGTTGTTTCTTGTATATGGGAGTTGATGATGGCGGTCGGCGATAACTTATGGAGTTCCCCAAGGGTTCGGGTTAGTCTGATGCGGCTGATTTAGTACTTTAAACGAGAGTTCTTGGCATGTTGGATAGCGACATCGACCTTGGAACAATCAGTCTGAATAACAAAAGAGATCTTCATGTAGAAACTCGAAAAGATCCTGAGGCGGACAAAATAATGACAGGGCTATTGCGTATGCCGATTTATGGCAGTATTGGGCATGACTCACTGTCCTAACGGTCGCAAATGTCTCTCTTCAATTGGTTCTTTGACATACGCAATACCTTTTTACTCAAATTATCATGTTTGATTTGTCCTAATTCTTTATTCTTTCCTTCGGGTTTGGATCATTGAAAAAGAGCTTTGTGCACAGTCGAAATTCTGTGCATCAATCTTCACTCCATATCCGCAGGGCGATGAGAGTTTATCTTTCCTCAGTCGCTGGCTCATTTGAAGTAAAGAGGCAGTAATCTACTGCATTAGGTATATGTACTCCGTTTTATACTTGCCTAACGGGTACTTCTAGACAATTCAGCAGTACTCTTATGGCTAAGCTAGACTTATCGTCCCTAAGTACGATATCAATATCAGTACCACGTGATTTATAAAGATAACATATCATTACACGTAGGATATTCTATCTATCAAAAATATTTTGGGGATTGCTTCACATATATGATACATGATGAAACAATGTAAAAATCTTCCCAGGAATTTCGGAATTGCGATCACTAGTAAATACTGCTCTATAAAAAGGAACACTGTTCTTGGCTACGCGGACGAATAGAATTATGAGAATCCGATGGGATAGTTTTTGAGCAATTCTTACAGCCTCGTCTCATGAACAGCTGCCCTTGGAATTGTATACCAATAGTACGAATGAAGTGCTAGTTATTTCTATGTATAGGGCCTTGCAATAATTCCAACCAAAACCACTTGCTACCCTCCCCGACTACCATCGACTTTAAATTATAGAAAATGCGACTTATAAACTGCACGACTCTACGGCTGGAGGAATACTTCGGCAGTAAAACTCCTATCTATTCTATCTTATCGCATACTTGGGGCAGAGATGAAGTTTCTTTTACCGATTTTACCACCGACCGGGCTCTTGTCGAGACTAAAGAAGGATTTCAGAAAATATATTTTACCTGCAAACAAGCCCTCCAAGACGACATTCTATATGCATGGGTTGATACATGCTGCATCGACAAAAGCTCTAGCGCAGAACTCTCAGAAGCTATCAATTCAATGTTTCGGTGGTATGAGAATGCCGCTGTATGCTATGTGTATCTTTCAGATGTATCAAGCGATGATTTTGAGAATACCTTTTCAAATAGCCGGTGGTTCAGTCGAGGTTGGACCCTTCAGGAACTATTGGCACCTAGTCGAATCGTCTTCTATGATAAATATTGGAAATCGCTAGGCTCCAGAAAAACCCTGATTGACCACATATCTGAGATCACTCGAATAGAAGTGCGTGCTCTACTATGGAAAGAAAAAGTTATTTACCAGCCTGACAAAACCCTCAACGCATTCTGTATTGCAAAGCGGATGTCTTGGGTATCACGTAGGGAAACAACAAGAATTGAAGATACGGCGTACTGTATGCTAGGGATTTTCAATATTAACATGCCACTTCTTTATGGCGAAGGTCAGAGGGCATTTACCCGCCTTCAAGAAGAAATCATCAAAAGTAGCAACGATAACTCTATTCTTGCTTGGGGATTGGATTATCTTCGCTGGGACTCTATGCAGCAAGTGATATCTTCTATGTCAGAGCGTGTAAACATATTGAATAACAGCGAGAATTTCCTGGCGAGCTCGCCCAAAGATTTCAAAGACTGTCACGACCTGGAATACGCCACAATACCAAGCCTTCCCTTTTCAATGAATAACGTTGGCCTCCAAATACAACTGCCCCTGGTGAAAGTGGATCGCTTGAAGGTCGATGGCGAAAATTGGGAGACTCATTTTTGGATAGCCTTACTCAACTGTTCAGCGGGAAGGTCCTCAGATATTTTAGGTATCTTACTATCTCCGGGACCAAGCCATGACAATGATTATATGGAAGTCGCGCGGCTCGAGTTTGTATTCTTACAAAGACACACCTGTCGAGTGGGTCCACGAGTCGCTGCTCTCGCCGTCCTCCAAAAATGTACTATTACCCACCACACAGAAACCAGGACTATCCAGTTGATGAACAATAATTTTCGACACCTCATAATTACTGAATCCCCAAACTTTCGAACCCTCGGGTATCACGTTATTTCTGCAACTGCTTCGTTTGTAAGACCCTTGAAGGATTACTACACCTGGGACTCCAACTCCAACATTCTTACAACAGAATCGCCATGCTCTAACGATCTTGTTCAAGTTTTCATCGGGCCTTGGGGTCCTGACCAGCCTGATCGTAACTTCACAATATTCATGCACAACGAGAACTTTTTGGTGCGAAAGGGAAACACTTTTCCTCTCAGCGCAGAGCCGCGGTTCTATCTTTTCCTATCGACACGCTCGCATCGGGACGATCCTGAGAAAGCAGTGCTGGTAGATTCTTACGGACGGAACCACATCGTGGACCTAAAGATAAAGGAGACTAAGGTATACCACTGGCGAATCATTGAGGTTGAAATTGACCTAGTCAGACTTGAAAATTCGCAATTACCCAGCAGAGGCAATCAAAATGTGATATCCGGCGAATAAATTCAACTTTCAATTTCGGGCATGGCAGGGAGAAGCCTGCTAATTGAGATGATCCTGCACCCAAAAGCTGTGTCTTAATGTTTTGTAGTATGCGTCATGATCAAATTCCATAGTCAAATGCAGAGAGCCAAGTCCAAAAAACAAAGCCCTCATTGTAGTAATCAAAGTCCAGAAGATTCACAACTCCTCCAGTCAGCTTCATGAACATGGTGGGAAGAAAAACACAACGAAAAATAAACTCGTTGAAACGACTGTAAACGTGAGGCAGCTGCAGGTTGTTAGAATGAGCGGACTTCACATTTTGAGAACTTTATAGAGTCTGTAGATGCGGTGGGTGATGGAGATGCTGAGAAAGGTTGTTTATGTGGTTTCGCTTAAATAATAGGGGTAAAGCACGGACGAACTGGACCAAGTGACGACCTCGCGAAGCGGATGCTCCGTATCTTCAACAACAGGAACATGGCTGAACTGGTACATATCTGAAGTCCTGTATGGTGTGTTTTACTGGAACATTGGTATATTCGATATCCGGTATGAGGACTTCACTTGACACTTGCAATATTTTGATCATGTTTATTATGATATAATCTTGGATATCTTCATTCATCGTCATCACTGTCATCACCAAATATCGCCTTGAAGACTGCCTCACCAGCTCGCTGGCCCTCCAACGCCTCGTTGTGATCAGCATTTACCACCACGGGTTCTTCAACCTTGGCCGTCGGCTCCATCAGTGGCGCATTTTTGCCCTGTGTTTCCCAGAATTGTACCCCAACATCGCCTTCCATCATTATAGCATCGATAGCACTCCTTGGTATTAACTCGGTAGCTGAAGGTCGATGCGCTTCTTCCGAATGCACGGTAGCACCAGGCTGGACATTCTTTGGTGGCTGAATATTGAACCTCTTGCACAACAAGCGGGATGGTAACCATTCCGCAGAGCTCCTTGTCATAGGGCCATACATTCCCAGGCGTGCAGCTTGCTCCGCCGGGTCTTCGGGTTTTGGTACTGGCTTGCTAAGAAGGTCCTTGTTCAGATTTCCTGCATCGGTGGATATTTGTGGGCCTGTGCTTGCAGATGTGAACCTTGAAGCCATAGAGCCAGTCATAGGCTTGAATATCTGAGCACAGCTAGCAAACTCACGAAGCTCATTCAGCCAATCATCTCTACTCATTTGAGGGCCTCTTTCAGGTAAGGTCATCACTAAGCCTGCTTGGTTCTCTAAGTATCTCCGATAGCGACTTCTTTTTGCTTCATCCTCCGAGTAAGGCATGCTAGCACCTCGACTTAGCGCTGCATCTGCCGTCGCTTTGTCAACTTTGGGAACCTGAGACAGAAGTTCCTGGCGGCGTTGTTCATCTGTCATAGCATAGCCTTCAGGGATCTCCCCAAGGGCTTGTGGAAGATTGGATTTTCCGGAAGCCGATACAAGTCGGTCTCGCGCTGCTGGAGAGAGAAAATCAAATACCGATTTTCCCGGAAGGGCTGCTTCGCCTAATATAGAAGCACGACTTTTGGGGTCGAGCTTGGAGGCTTTTGCTGCATCAGCTGATGATAGATAATTTAACGTCAAACTGCCAGAGCTAGGCACTTTGGAAGACGTCCAATTATCGGGTACCTTTGGAGGCTCATGCTTCCCGGAAGACTGAACAACTGTTGAGAACTCGTCAGTGCTACTGAGATGGAATCCTTTGAGCGGCAGCCGGCCATCATGACACTTCCGTGAGCCATATGCTGCTCTAGCTAATGTAGCCTTTTTTGAGATAAAAACTGGTTTGGATTTCAGATCGGGATTTGTCGCTAGTTTCGCCGGCTTCGTCTTCTTCTTCTTATCTCCTCCCATGACTCTATTGTAGGATATTCGAGGTCCTATTTCGTATGGATCCTCGTCATCGGATCCAGTATCATTGAGAATTCCGATCCCGATTCCACCACGAGCCACTTTCTTCTTTGGCTTGGGAGCAATTAGTGCTGTGCGGTCATTATCCTCATCTTCGGACTTCTCTTTACCTAAAGCCAACGTGTCTGATAACTTGGCCTCTCCGTCAAAACCTAGGCCTTTGTGGTCGTTCTTTCTTACAAAGCTGATCATGTTTGTATTTTCTGGTGCAAATAAGTGCATCGTATCTCCATCGCTTGGGTTGCTCACGCCATCCAGGCGCGCTCTACGCCGTATTTTAGGCCCTACGCCTTGGCCTTCTTTCCAGCCCATTTTCTTTAGTAGCTGTATCCCCTTACTTTCGCCTGCCGTTCGAAACAGGTCAAGCAAACCTCCAGGCCGTGTGCCATCTTCCTGTGTAGAGCCTATGCCTGAGAAGCCTTGGGCGGTTTCGACCCTCTGTGCCTCTGCTGCATCTGCGATATCCTCCTCGTCCATAAAGTCCTCCGGACGCTGTGCTGCGGGTTTAGGCTCATCCTTTTTCCTGTTTGAGCGAGAAGATACAAAGGTCGAGGGGGTCCATCCTTCTTTAGAACCAACGGTATTATAATATCCTGCACTGAACCCGCCGGTAAAAGCACCATGTAGACGTTTCAGACCCCTCTCGTCACGAACCTCTTGCTTCCACACGGGAACGTAGGAGCCATCATCCCGAACATCTGAATCTCGTGGTGGCAGAGGTGTACCGAAGGCTGCAAACGGCGAAAGCTGTTTGCTAAGGTCGGCTTCGTAGGCCGCACGGGAGCGTTTGACAGCCATTCCAAGTATACAGCGAGCGATCCCGATCCTTTAGGCGCTGTCCACAAGATTAATGCCGAATTCCAAGAAGGCTGTCAATCTGAACCTCAGCCTTGCTAAACTTGACATGATTTTATGGCTACCTCTCATTGGATAATGCCACGGGTTGGCGTGACAACTTGTGCTTATTAAGCTCCGACCTGTCATTTACCTTGTCAGGGAAAGTCCACATTTACCATGAACTTTGATGTGATGTTTGCTTCTTCCGACGCCAGCTGTTACAGCAAATTCATAAAAACCACACGCATGAGAGTACAATGTTGATCTCCGTTTACGGAGTATAAAGGCTTGGAGAATCTTCAAAATGCTATGAAATTGATGAATTGCAGCCGGACCACTCAAGCAATCCAGATATCATTTCCGAAATCCTCTCACCATAATTTACTGGTACCTGAGATCACTCGCTGGGGAATGACACTGGGGCAGGAAATTACAGCAAGCCTGGGGAAAGTCGTAAAATTTCGCTTGAATAGGTAATGATTACCATAGCGCACATTTTGTCTCGTTTGGCTCGGACAAGGAGCAGAGCTTGCATAGGGTGACCAGGCCTGACCAGACTGATCAATTAGCCAAATCTCTGAACCACGAACAGATCGAAGAAGATCGATCAGATAGAACGAGTCCTGACACTGCAATCCTCTCTACGTTTGGTTTTTTTAATTTTGAGATTCTGACATGATCCGGGGGGCCGTTGGTGGTCCCTGGGCCATCCATCATAATCATCAGTGGATAGCTAAGTCAGCTGGACGCATCTGTTCGGAGGATTTTCTCGTCAGTAACGCAGGAGAGGTCGTCTCTTCCAGATGCGGACCAGTAGCAGAGCGAGCAGCAGAGACATGCCACCTAGGGAGTAGCTACGGTAGCTGCTGTAGCTGCTGTGGCTATCGTAGCAATACTTACGTGGACAAATACTCTTGCGGACAATCAATAATTGCTCAGGCATGTGAAAGAAAGGGAGAGTCGCATGTTGAGCTTAAGCTTGTGCTGGCTGGCGGCTTTTGTTTAGCTTTCAGCTATTGAAAATCCCGTATCTCTACGGTAATTTTCTCTAGACTCCATGTCTAGCAGGCTCCATAACTTGTTCGTACTTGGTGCTAGCGAGCATGTGCTCCGAGTCTTTAGCCATGTTATCCCTTATTAGCTTTGTTTGTACGAGAGTCTGACGGTGGCTGTACAGTACCTGGCCCGTCCATCCTGTACAGTACAGTACAGTACAGTACCTGTCTCTCTATACTTCTCTCTACCTCTTCCACCCTAGATAGAGCTCCCCTCGTATTTAGCAAACTCTCTCTCTCTCTCTGCCAACTGATGGTCTAGTCTGCCTGCTCCCATCTAGTGCTGTGTCCCATGGTATATCGCCTTGACATGTTTCAGCACTGGGAATCGATCTGCTCTCCCAGTGACTTTGTATTTTATTTGCCTGACCACGACCAGACGAAGGTTGGATGGATGGATGGATGGACCTATTGAACATGCCTGGCCCCACATGCGCTCTTCAGGCTCGCCTCGACCAGCAACCCTTCCCTTTCACAACAATTTCCAGCGGGCGGGTGCATCCTTCACCAGATTCATCTTTCACTTCACGCTTTCTCTCTTGACTTCCCCATCCTCACTCCCCATCGCACCCCCTATTCCCCTCTATACCTCTGTCCGCCTCTTCTTCCTCTCCGCTATCGCTCTGCTGTGTTGGCTTGCACCCGAAACCACATTCACGCGGCCTAAAAGTGACGTCGGTTAGCCCCAAACTCTGCGGGCGTGAGACCCCTGGAGTAGCCAGTCCGGCTGATTGATTTGCTACCTTGGGCTGGGGAATCAACCATGGCAACTACAACATCTGCGATCCCAACGACCGTGGAACGCAGTGGCTCTACCAGGCGCCATCAACACCAGCATCACCATCAATCAACTCCTAGCAGGTCGCACTCGACGCGAACCAAAAACCCCGTTCCTCCCAGCCCGCACCGCCAACCTTCAACTCACCGTAGTTCGTCTCGACACGGTGCTGTTGAAGAAGTCTTGCCCCAGGCCAATTATGAGACTTCGAACGTCGCGCGACAATCACGAAGAAGCTCAAGTAGAGACCGACCGCTGCCACACACCTCTGAACCGCAACGTTCAGCAACAGGCCACCGCCGACATCACAGTCGCCACACCTCAGAGATGACCACCGCTGCTGCAAATGGCGGGGGGCCTGCACCCGTCGTGGCCCCTGTTGAGTCTCGACACGGAGGAAGATCTTCAAAATCCAGGACTACGATACCTGCGCCCACGGGGAATTGGGTGCTGGGAAAGACCATTGGTGCAGGAAGTATGGGCAAGGTCAAATTAGCACGAAGAGTGGAAGGTGGTGAGCAGGTATGTTGCTCCATGTTCGACTGTCAGAAGTGACTAGTATTAATCTCAATCACAGGTTGCCTGCAAAATTATTCCACGAGGGTCTACGGACGACGGACATAATCAAAGTCGTGCTGATAGAGAACGAGCCGACCACTCGAAAGAGGTGCGAACTGCACGAGAAGCTGCGATTGTTACTCTGCTGGACCACCCATACATATGCGGTATGCGAGACGTGGTGCGGACCAACTACCATTGGTATATGTTATTTGAGTTTGTCAATGGTGGGCAGATGCTTGACTATATAATCTCCCATGGGCGACTAAAGGAGAAGCAGGCGAGGAAATTCAGCAGGCAGATTGCAAGTGCTTTAGACTACTGCCACCGCAATAGTATTGTGCATCGGGACCTCAAGATTGAGAACATCTTGATAAGCAAGACAGGGGATATCAAAATCATTGATTTTGGCTTGAGCAACCTCTTCGCTCCGTCAAGTCAGTTGAAAACCTTCTGCGGGAGTCTCTATTTTGCAGCACCGGAGTTACTTCAGGCGAAAGCGTACACGGGGCCTGAAGTTGATGTTTGGAGCTTCGGTATTGTTCTCTACGTTCTGGTGTGTGGCAAGGTTCCATTTGACGATCAGAGCATGCCTGCATTACACGCCAAAATAAAGAAAGGACTTGTGGATTATCCCAACTGGATTTCGCCAGGTATGTTAAAATCATCGCATTATCCGCTACCTTCGCTAACATCAAGTAGAATGCAAAAATCTCATCTCTAGAATGCTTGTCACCGATCCTAAGCAGCGCGCCACCATGCAGGAAATCATGTCTCATCCATGGATGACCAAAGGTTTTCAAGTGCCACTAGAGAATTTCCTGCCCGCCCGCGAGCCGATTACTCTACCTCTCGATGATTCGATAATTGAATTGATGACCGGTTTCGATTTCGGTCCATCCGAGCTGATTAAGGAGCAACTGACTACCGTCATCGACTCACAGGCATATCAGCGCGCTGTGCGGTTAGCAGCACAAGAAAAGGAGACCCATGTTTCTCCTAGAGAAGTCGAGAAGAAAAGGGGAGTGTTTGAGTTTTATAAGCGGAAGAATTCTACAACCAGCAGGGACACGCTCACCAATCCAAGCTCGGAGGGACTCGCCCTTGGGGTGGATCCCCTGAACGCATTTCATCCACTGGTTTCGGTTTACTATCTGTGTCAAGAAAAGCAAGCACGAGACCGGGCATCATCTAATCCTGGTGCTACGAGCATGCCAAGGGTTCCTGGTGAAGCACCACTGAAGATGAACGATCTAGCGACCCCAAAGCCTGCATACACGAATTCTGCGGCCTACGAGATGCCAGGAGAAAAAGCAACAGGTGGCAGATCACGGCCTCGAGCTCGCACGCATGGCGAGGAAGACGTTACCGAAGCCATGAGGCACGTCAAAGTTGCTGGGTCTGTACCAAATTCGCCGGCCATTATAGAACCGCCGCCGGAGCCGTCTTCTCGTAAGGAAAGCACCGCTGCAGGGATACTTCGAAGGTTCAGTACGAGAAGACGCAAAGAAGCACCCGAGAGGCCTTCTCATCCACCGATTTCTGGTGGAGCACAGAGTCCCCGTGAGCCTAGTACAGTCAGAAAAAGCTTCAGTGTTAGACGGACACGTGAGCGTGAAGTTGATGCTCCATCTTCCTCGATCCTTCGATCCGGCAGCAGCCAACCTCAACATAGTGACCTCCTATCTCCCCCTCGATCTGCAGATAACAATGCTCGAGCAACCAAAGGGTTAGGAAGATCAAGTAGTGTGAACTCTGCTGAATTTCGACGAAAGGAGTCTCGGAGAGCTGCACCTGAGGCTCCTCCTCCGCGGGTCACTTACAAAGAGCCGCCACCTGCATCAGGATCGGATCACTCGATCTCCAACGAGAAGGAACCTCCTCCACGCGCAATTGATAGCAAACACCTCAACCCTAACCCTGCTTCGACCATGAGAGCAAAGTCTCTTGGTCACGCACGAAGAGAGAGTATTCAGGCTAGGCGCGCAAAGAGGGAGGAAGCCAGGGAAGCCAATGTACCAGAAGAAACGGATTTGGACGTCGGTGATGCTAGTGGACAGTCAAATGAGCGTATTGAGAGCGCCGAACACGTCAAACCAGTCTTCCTGAAAGGCCTGTTCAGTGTTTCAACCACATCAACCAAGCCAGTGGCCGCAATTAGGGCAGACATAATCCGGGTGATGAAGCAACTAGGTGTAGAGTATACCGAGATTCGCGGGGGGTTCAGCTGTCGACATACTCCAAGCATAGATCTAAAGAAGGTTGTAGATCTACCGCAAAGCAGCCACGGCATTCAGACTCCAGGTCATAAACGCAGGATTAGTTTTGGGGGCTTTATGGGTGGTGGAAATCAAGATAAAGATAGAGATGACTTCAGAGATGCAGATAAACCTCCACCCTACTCGCCTAACACCCCAAGAACGCCTGGGCGACACCGTGGAGACAATAGCTACACCAACTCCGACGCTTCAGAGGATAGTCTAGGAAGAGAACCCAGGGACCATAGAGGGCCAAACTCAAGGGCTGTGGGAGAAACTAGCACGCACGTGCAGAGTGAACTTGGAGGAAGCATGATTCTGGAATTTGAGATATTCATCGTCAAGGTTCCTCTCCTCTCGCTGCACGGCATACAATTCAAGCGTCTAGCTGGTGGAACGTGGCAATACAAGAACATGGCGGACCAGATACTCCGAGAATTGAAACTCTGATGTCTCAGTGCATCAAAATCTTTTCTGTCAAGGAGACAATACAAAGTGGAAATTGGAAGACCTTCTCGCGTTGGAGAAGTTCGCGAAGCAGTGGAAAATAGGATATGAAGTTGAGAGTAATATGGATGGATGTAATCGAGGACAAGACGAATTTCATTTGTTTTAAGCGAGCATTGAGTCACAATCACATTGGCATCTGCGATTCCAGAGAGTTTTCTTCTTTCTTGAATTCGTCTCTTAGGATTTTGGGGCGTGCGTGCAATGGTTGAAAGCAAGCAACAAGCATGTAGGATAAGATGACTGTGGATAATTAAGCGACTGAAAATTTGACAATTGTTCATAATATATTCCTTGCCGTAGCATTCACAAAGTGATTCTTACATTTCCCATCCCTTGCTTGACCCTGGGGGAACAATGTCCTATAATCAACCTCGCGATCATGCCGTTGTTTTTAGAAGCCCGCTCTGACAAGCCAGTCTGGTTAGGTAGCAGTAAGTCGAGTGATGTTCAATTCTACTTATATATAAAACATAACGCGCCATTCCATGAGATAGATTTCTAACCTTCTGCAGAGAAGAATATCAACGAATGGGCTCAACCCTCCTCAAACCTGTTCACCCCGCTTAACACAATGCATTAATCAGTAAGAGAGCTAGAATGATGAGTTGGTCCTACCTACATCGCGCCGATTCTCTGGTCTTTAGGGGCAAGGAGCTTTGGTTAGTGCTGGGAGAGAACTCCTAGTGATATGTTTTGCATGCTAACTTCTAATATGAACTGCTGCTTTACCACTTAGAGGGGGATATCAACTGCACATTGAGCTTGTGATGTTTTTGCTTGTTGTGGCTTGACTTGGGATCATGCTATGTACATCTTATCATGTTCCGGACAGCTAATTGCAAATGCTACATGTAATCAAGTCATTCCAGTAGCGTTTCACAGGCTAGAATCATCTGGTGGTCATTTATGCATTGCGAAGACCTATGCTTGAACATCCCTATGCTTAACTACTTGGAGTCAAAAATACTCTTCAAATACCGCATCCCTACAACTTTTGCATAGCCACGACATCAGAAGATTGAACGAAATCCTCAAACTCGGCGATCTCCTCCTGCAAATCATCAAGACCGATCTTGTCATCCTCGATGATCAAGTTAATCTGTAGCTTCTTGATACCGAATCCAACAGCAACCAACTTAGAAGCTCCCCAGACAAGACCATCCTTAATGATACTGCGAACTGACGCCTCAAGTGCCTTCATGTCGGTCTCATCGTCCCAAGGCTTAACATCCAGAGTGACGACAGACTTGGCAGCAGGCTTGGTCTTGCCCTCCTTCTTCTTCTTGTACTCAGCGAGACGCTCGTTGCGGATCTTCTCAGCCTCAGCATCCTCCTCCTCATCAGAAGAACCAAACAGGTCAACCTCATCATCCTCCTCCTCGGTTGCTGGTGCCTTTGCTGGGTTTAGGGTAAGAGCAACTTCTTCTGGGCCATAGGTGGTATATGGCTTGGAGGCATCTCCTGGAAGGGTGGCAAATTCAGACTCATATGAGGCAATTTGCTTGTACCAACGAGCGGCGTGGGGGTATTTCGAGGATTCTGGAGCAGACTTGAGGGCCTTGAAGGTAACAACATCAGCTTGGGTGGTGGAGTATCTGCGAAAATATGTCAGTCGTGCTTTCTACGCTGTAGCAGATTCGAGCAGAGATGAACAAGGAGAATTCAGAGTTGCAATTTCATGCGTTGGTGATCGTCATAACACGGTTCTTGACGCCGCTCAGTAACACGGACCAATGTTGCTCATCATTAAGGAGTGAAGGAAGTTGGGTTGCAGGCGAATGTAAATGCTTAACATACCCGACAATGTAAGAGCGGGTGGTCAAATAGCTGTTAAGGACTATTTATAATCGTCAGTAATGGGTCTCATTTTGAAAAGTACTCCCGCGAACAGAATGTGCACAATTGAGAAATCATTGCGCACTTCATCGGCCGCCAGAAGTAGGGCACATCTTTGAAGGCAATAGAAGGAAGAGAGGCATACCTGAGAGACCAGCATCTGTGACGAGATCGGTGAATCCCATATTGAATTTAGTTTAGTGTTTTATGGAAGACGTTTGTGGGTGGTATGGAATGATTGTCTTCTGGCTATGAATTTCCAGTCGTTGTCTTTAAAATTTAAACCCCACCAAGGTGGGAGGAATTCGGTGTTTCTGGATCACATAATTGAAGCCTGAGGCCAACACGGCTTGTCATGTGACCTTTTGGATTCCATTTGAACATCATGAATACTGGATTGCAACAGTTGGAAAGACAGGATTAATCAAAGCTTTGCTACTGAAGAGATGGTTATAAAACGCTTCGATCAATTCTTGGGTTTAGTACAACAAGAATCTTTCATCTTGATGTTCTAAGTCTTATCGGACTTCCCATACTGATAGCTCTATGACCTAACTTTTGATGTTGTCATGGTGGCTACTCCTGTGTGAAGAGTCGAGGCGTTTGGGTTTCCCATCATTATTAAAATGTAATTCGAAAGCCTTGGAGGGTATAAGCTTTTACTTTTACTTATGTGAAATGGTACTGAAGCGAAGAGCCAGGCCTTGGGAACTGAATGGAGATCCATGCGTAGCTTGTTCACTGTACTAAAAATTGAAGCATCTTGGCTTACTAAGTGTATTTGAAATGTATATTAGCCATCTAGTTTCCAAATAATTAGGATTTATCGCTGACTAACGATTGATGATTAAATATGATCGGAAATGCTGCAGTAATATTGCTGTCAACAGAATTTCGTCCATGTCTCATTTTCTTCAGTCGACTGATCCTTTCAAGAAACATAGATACATTCTTTATTTATTAGGATAAAAAGGCTTTTCGATGTATACAGCAGCCCTGTGAGTTAAAGGCGGGGATAAACAGTCCCATGATAACACCCGCGAACCTGACCCGGTGAAAAAGATATTGAGCCATGCCAAAACAGCGCTGTATGATATGCCGCTTTCGTGAGGGGATAAACTCTCAGATTCGAACATGAAATAAGACAAACGAACAGATTATCGCAAACCAATGACGCTCATCTCCAGCGTCCACACTCTCCTGATCCACACCTTCAGCTTCCCTTCTACGCCTTCTACGCCTTCAAGTTCAACACCTTCCCACCAACATCTCCTCGCAGGTTTTCTCCAGAAAAGAAGTAGCTTTTGTGCCATACCAACAGCATTGCTACCCATCTCTCCGCCTCGGATGTCTGTCCGTAATCTGGCAAGAGCCAAACTGCAAATGACAGCTTTGTTCGGCTCATTCGCCCGATGACCCCAATGATCATCGTGGTTGAACCCTCTGTTAACAATTAGTAGAGGTCGAGATTCAATATGAGATGTTACTCACCCTGCAGTCAACATCTCAATCAGATGTTGCTCAGTAGTCCCCGTCTCTTCACTTCGTCGTAAACCTGAGAAAATACCGTCCTGCTTTAACAAAGCTTTTCCGGCTGCTCTCTTCACCTCAATCATTTCCGGTTGTTCGATATCAGCCCGGGGCGGTATGCAATAAAAGTCCAAGTCTTCTCTCAGGACGATGATGCCGGCCCTGTCCTGTAGCATCTCTTTTGCTGACCCTGCCATTGGCTCTATAGGAACTGCATCCGTTTCGGGACTTAGAGTAGGTGAAGTTCCTCCCGATGGGATGGTTTGGGCAACATTTCGGAAGAATTCGAGCATATATTGAAGCGACGCTGGGTCATACTGGATTATGTGTTAGTCATATGTAAATTTGAAGTTTGAAGTAAGTTGCGGGTAATATTTGAAATACGAACATCGACTTGGAAAGCATCGCCTTCATGGTATGTGTTGAGATGCCCATCTGGTAACAAACCATTGGGAAAGAGTGAGAGTAGAACGAACTCAGGAAGCGTAAGAAGCTCGTCGCGAGAAAGTGTAAACCTTTGTCCCCTTTTGAAATGGTTAGCATGACTTCTTCTAAGCTTCCAATACTCCATACCTAAGGTCCATCGTTATGTTCTCATCGGCGCCAACATCTATGTAAAGGTCAGCATTCCATTCCAAAAGAGTCGCAAACGTATCACCAACCTCCCAGCGTATTAATTGGTGGTGCGCCACCTTGCTGCACTTGAGTAATAATACTCGCAGCTCCTCCGGCGGCTGCCATTAGATATGTAAAGGATTCGAGTGGGCTAAAGCCTTCAGAGTAAGCTGGCGGCGGTTCGCTGTCTTCCTCCTTTTTTGAAGATTCCCCTTTGGTGTCCTGTGGTAGCGCAGCTTTTGTCTCTGCAACAACGTCTTGAGAAGAGGTGGAGGATTGGCAGGAATCGTATGCTGGGACAGAGGTTGGTGTACCAGCTTCAGTGACAGCTGTCTGATATGCCTCGACAACCGCAGCTGGAGAAGCGTAGAGTGAAGAGAAAGCTGGTGGTGGAGAGGCAGGGGCCGAGCCTGATGGTTCAGAAGTTGGATATCGAGGTGGTTGACTTCGATTATCTCCAAGCTTCGAGCACGCTCGCTCGTCTTCTTGCGTATCTGACAACGTGATTGCTAGGTGTAAGAGCGGGCCGGGTATAAATGTTGAAGGTGGCAGGTCTCTGATATTCGTCAATATCGATCTGCTTTAGACGTAGATTCTAAGAATCAGCGGGTATTGTGATAAGTCTGTGAACGACCGTTGCGACTTGAGATGAGGTTGGGCGCTTGCTTAGCAAATGGGGACTAGTGCATAACCCCTACACTTTCCCCCCCTGATTGCGATCGAGCTGTTAGCGACACGATGGTTCCAGCCACCAACATCAATATCAACTACAATCTCACATAACACCTTGAGAATCTGTCACCATATAAGCAAGAAACCGGGCCCTTTAATCAATGAATTTATTTATCAAGACTGTATCTTTTCTTTTTCCTTCTAGAATATTGAGTTACACTTTTAACAAGGATATTTGGTCACAATTTTCTAATTCAAATTGGAGAACCTAGCGTGTATTTATCAGTGCAACTTATTAGACTGTTCCTGTATTATGTTATTGAGGATAAAAATCGGGACTACATCAAGAGACTTCTTGACTTCTCTGAGCCTCTCCTATTGATGGATTAGGTGTTCCTGCGCAGTGATTTTGGACCTTCTAAGGTCAGTTAATTGTTATTGAATATGGCATATCTAATCATAATTAAATGGCCCCTGAACGAATCTGGTATTGAATGTTGATATCTAATATCAGTAAATTGTAGAATCTCCTGTCTTTCCTTTCTTTCTGGATATGAATTTTTGCTACCCGTTGTCAAAGCTTTCTACAGCTACCGAACTAGACGATGATTAATACTTGAGTCATGGCATAGTTCGGCGAACAGTAAACCTACAGGCCATTATTAAGTTACGAAATGAGAAGAAAGATATAGTCTGTACTTCCAGAAACTGAGGGCCCTTGGGTCCCTTGGGTCCGTTCCTTTTCAACGCAGGCGTTAATATGTAGTTAGAGATGAATATGCTCAGTGTCCTCAACAACTGATGAACTGCGGGTTTACTTTTACACGTGATCTATTTCTTGGGTAGTCAGAAGTGCAGCGGTTTCCTGGGGGCTTGTTACAATTTTAATACCTTACAAAGGCACTTGCGTGAGAAGTAAGTCTCCATGAAGCTAACTTTCACGTTACTGTAACCATACCAAATGAGAGTGATGTTTATTTATACATCCGGCTAACCTATATAACATTAGTACAAGGCAGCAAGTCTAAAATTTGTATAGAGCAATGACCCCCTTGTGATAAGTGGAAAAGGCTAGAAAGATGACATGAAATGATGAGAATTCAGAATATAGTAATAACCGTTCCAATACCTTGAAGCCACTCTAGGGATATATGCTTCCAAATACGCCAGTTGTTATGTAATATAAACAAATCGTCACATTCGAATATGTCTGCGCCAAGTTCAATAATCCAAATTCAAAGCTCACGCTCACCAGCCTGCATAACCAACACACTACCCCTAACGCCACTCGAAATAAGTGATTCGGCGACATCCCCGAGGGTTCTCTGCTCTATACTTCCTGTCATATTGTTGGACGTAATATTGGCATGTCTGCCTCTGCCAACAACAATAAGATCCCCCGCATTTCTTGGAGATTGGCCAATTTCCTGCTTTGCGTGGTCGACACAGTCTACCATGGGAGATGTAGTAGAAACATCAACAAACACAACGCGGTTCTGTAAAGCTACAGCAAGTGAATCGCGCAAAGTGTGTAGAAGGGCTGTATCCTGTGCAGCATTGTGATTCGCATCCGTGGTACTGATTCGGTCGTTAATATCAAACTTTGAAGCACTAGCAGATTGACTTGAGGAGACCTGTGGGGGCTTTATCTCCCCAGCAGATTGAACCGGTGTAATGAAGTGAATAATAGTCAATGTGATGTTGCTGTTCTGGGCAAGCTGCAGCACGAAACGCAGTGCGACTCGATCATCAGCACCCCCAAAGAACGGAAAGTACACATGATGGCTCCTATCAGCAATTGGTGAGATTACGGGTTCGCGTTGGCTCCTCAGACTCAAGCCACTTGTAGTTCGGGTTAACGTGCGAGACTCTTGTATGACTGGCCCGCCAAATCCACGATTGACAAAAACTGCAGTATTCCGTGTGGCTGTTTGGAAAGCCTTTCGGCAGAACGCATACTGCACATTGGCAGAAAAGTCCTGAACTGATGCGTCCTCACTGCCCTTGGATTCTTCGTTCCATGGAATTAATACAAGGTCTGATGAATAGTCTGACGCTTGACTATTCAGGGTTTCGGCGTATGAGTCCTCAGGAACAACAGATACAGCACCAGAAACAGCAACGTTACTTAATTGTGCAAAGGTACGGAAGGCGTTGACGACTGGATCCCGGTAGCTATATTCACCTTCAGAAACCTTCATAACAGAGGAAGTGCGCTCAGTGAGTTCTAGAATGCGAAGACCATGGACCTCAAGAGGGCGATTTTGTCCCTTCTTTGAAAAATTTACCACTTCTGGAAGCGTTTCCAGAGTCTGCTTGCTCCTATGTGTCTTCATACTTACGGCGGCTTTGTCACCACCAAGGAGATCAATGAAGGTAAAAAGACTAGGCAAGCTGTCAAGCCTAAGATACACTAAAAGTTTGCGAACTTGAGTGCTTTGAAGCTTTTCAACCGAGGTTTCGCGCGTTGTGTCACTGACACCATCCGAATTGATGGGGTTTCCGTCCCAGTCAGTTTCGCCGCTCTTCCATGATGCGAGCTTTTTCTGGTACCATGGAGGATATAAAACTGATGTCAATGGAGTCGTCGCAAATGTTGTAACAAGCGCCATAACAACGAACATAGTGAATGTCCTTGTAGAGAGAATTTTGGCTTGCAATCCGATGTTCTAGCTCAGTTAGCAATAGTTCTGGTAAAATTAAGAATAAAAACTTACCAAGACAATCAACTCAACGAGTCCTTTGCAGCTCATCAACACTCCAATGGTCAAGCTTTCTCGCCAGACTAATTTGCATGATCTTGCTGCTAATGTTCCTCCAATGATCTTGCCTGCAAAGGCAATGACAATAACTCCAATCACATAACCCCATGTAATGCCATCATTGAGAAGACCGATATCAGTACTCAGTCCAGACAAAGCAAAGTAGAGAGGAAGAAACAAGACTGTGACTAAATCTTCGATCTTTTCCGTCAGTTTAATAGCAAATCCTCCTTCATGTGGACAAATAAGTCCGACTACGAACGCTATATGTCATATGTTAGCCTACCACCATTGAGAATGACTTGTATAGACTTACCTCCAAAAATGGCATGTACACCAATGATCGCAGTGAACCATGACGAGAAGAGGACCAGTAGAATTGTGACGCAGACAGCAGTTTGAGTTGGGCCATTCTGAATGCTCCCAGTTTTTCGGAGGTACCAGTGGAAAACCGGCTTGATCGCAAAGACCAAGAATAATATCCAAGCAATACAAGTGAGCAAAACATATAGAGCCGTGAGGCCAGAGCCGTTGTTAACGAGAGCGACGCAAAGCGCAAGGAGGATCCAACCAACAACATCGTTTCCGACTCCGGCAGCTAGAACAGTTACGCCAACGGGGGTTCCCAGAAGTTTTAGTTCTGTGAGAATTCGACATAGTACTGGAAAAGCCGTAATCTTTGACACCGATTAATATTGCAAAGAAGAAACGAAATGATGAATACGTACGGAGAGTGCAGTTCCGATGAACAACATGAATAGCCCAAAACTTATCGGTTGTGTTCCTGGATCGTTTCGAAATTGATGATATAGACCCCAGGCTATAGCGCATCCCAGACCAAAGGGTAGCATCATTCCAGCCAATCCGACGCTTAACGCAACTCTCCAGTTGGACATAAACAAATTCATATTTACTTCTAGTCCGACGAGAAACAGGAACAGAATCAAGCCCACATTTGCAACTAAATTCAGATTCGGCATTGCCGAAGTTGGAAAGATGGCGTCTTGAAAGCCATCTATGCGCATCAAAACAGATGGACCAAGGATGATTCCGCCGATAACTTCAGCAATGACTCTGGGCTGTCGGATCTTGGAGAGGGGCCAGTGTAATATCCGACAAAAAATAATTATTATTATAGCCTATGCCACCGATCAGTAAGGCTGGGGATCAATTTCAGATACCTATGGCGAAGACGTTGAAGCTCCCAGCGTGCACCAGGACTGCTGGTACAATCATAGATCTGATAGCTCAGGCATATATTCTCCGACCGGAAAATATTCAGAAGCTATGGAACTCTTGTAGAACTGCTATCCGAGCTGCCGGATTCAACGCACCTGGATGATAAACAACACAATGGGGTTCTTGGAGTCATAGTGTGACGGGTTGGACCCCTCCAACACTCCACCTTGGGGGGTAACACGGTTTGCAGAAGCAGTTGAGGAGGCCGACGCTGCCGCTGCAGACTTTGTGATGGTCTTTGTGACCTCGGACAAGATGGTCGACATGATAGTAATGTTTATGACCTCCGTCGCCTGTGCTTGAAGAGTGTGGAATGTACACAGATGATAACAATAGCCTTCTAGACAGTGCGGCAGACTACGAGCACATATATGCCTGGGACAGCATGAATGGCAGGAGGGCGATCGATTGAAGGTAGGTAGGTAGGTAGGTAGGTAGGAGAGGGGAATAATATACAATGAGAAGGAGGTAGAGAGCGGAAAGGAGAGAGGGTGTGGTCAGGCTAGAGCGGACTGAAGCTCGACGACGGTGAGAGCTTGCTTGGTGGCTAGGCGTTATCTGACCTGATGTGGCGGGGTCGTGGTCCGGGGGCTTTGTGGGGAGCTTTCCTACTACAATCCAGCACGTTGTGGGTGAGTTTAAGGTTCGAGGACCCTGCTTTATTCTTTTTTTTAAGGGGATTTTCCTCTCTGTCTCCCATCGCCATTGCAGTAAACCTACGCTAGCCGCTAGCCCCTCATCAATACCGAGTGCGGCAACACACGTGGTAAGATCAAGTACATGTTTCCAACATCCACCATTAGATCAATAGAGAATGTATTCAGTCAATATTGGTTTAATACCTTGATGAAATGACCAGTAATTAGCAAGATTATTCGGATAACTCGTATTACAATACCCGCAAATAAAAGTCATTGGGTAACCAAACACTTTTGCAACCAGTATACGATTCGTAATTTTAAAGACTTTTGCACGAGACATTCCTGACTTTGGGATACACTCTTCCTCCTTCTACTTCCCCACGTCAAGAAACCTGTATCTCGCTATTGGATCGTTGGTCGTCCCAAGTAACTGTGGATGTCTGTCACGCGTGTATAATCTCGTGTCATTGTGATGAGTTGTGGCTGGTTACAGCCTTGTAAGAGGGTCAGCGGATCAGTCTTAGAGACATCTTAACCCGATAAGCTGCCAGCAAACGGGGAAACTCAAGATTCATGAGCTGTACTGCTTCACCGCTCGCGTTTGGTGAGGTGAGCCGCTCTATCGGGGAGAGGGAGGTAGTGTGTATTATGAAGAGCATTGCTCACAATGTTAAGATATTCAACTTCACCAAATCTCAAAATTCGGATCTCTCACTTACGACAATAATGAATACTGCAGTGACTGAGCCCGAGATGACAAGCAGAGACTTGGAACGAGCCTAATTTTGAGCCTTCGAGATCACTATATAACTCAGCATGCAATCAATATGTAAGATCATCCTAGAGATGAGTTCATGATGCAGTCGGAGGTTTCTGGTATTTTCTCGAAAGCACCTAAGGTGGAAATTGTCGTTCTCGATCTAAAATCTTTGCCCTGTAGTATTTGAAAGGACTGCATACCAGACTTGTGGTATTCATCGTTCTGATGATAAAAATCGTGATCTTGGGCTGCTCAGTCTCCTGTCAGGGGAAAATTGGTATAGATTTGAACAATTCAGCTGACCTGGCTCAAACCTTTTCCAATATCGTCAAGTTAATCTGACAGGCATTTGGGTACCTGCAACTTCCTCTTGATCAAGCTAGAATGTTGTCTAGATGTCAAGGAAGCGTCCACGGCATATGATATAACGACGAAGGCTATTATTACTCAAATATTCCGAACCAACATCTGGTAGATGAAAGTGACGGTGCCAAATGCGAACAACGAGGACAAGAAACGCAATCATTCAGCTTAACTTGCTCTGAATGGCTCTATTTTTCTCCCAAGAAATAGCTTGAGAGTATAGTGCAGAAGAGTTATCATGCATTCTTGAGAAGAAGCCGTTCCAAAGGTGTAAAGCCTGTGTACAGGGGCACATTTCATATTGTACTGATCAGAAGTCGGCATCCCATGATTGAGCAGACTTGGAGATCGACAGGTACTATTCGACCTCTATTGAGAATTGAGTATGCAAGTGCTGCAAAGCCTGATTATTTTTATGTTGTGGCTAACTTGAATTTTCAAGTAGAATCAAAATTCCGATAACCCATGATAATATGTTCGTGAAACTAGTTACATGATAGTTAAACAAGAAATTCGTAGAATGTCATGAGTATGTAATTCAGGTTACAGAATAAACACATTCACTGCACATTCAGTATCTCAAGTTCGGGAATTCGAAATCAAGATGCTATTTCTTTGATCTTCAAAGCTATAGGTGATTATACATCCCCAGCTTTTGAATAGCAGTATTTGCCTGCAGCTTCTCGTAATCCCACACTTCAGGCAAATAGTGCATGCTGATCTATTCTATATCTCGCTTTACAAGCTTGAAAATGAAGTACCAGCCACCTAGCTAATCATGAGGGGTGATAGAGACAAAGCTTAATTCCACGGTAAAATGCCTCAGAAGGCAGCTTTCGAGCATGAACCCTTTCGGGATGATGTATTTTGTATTCCCCGAAATATGACAACGCAACACAGGAAGCAGGACTTTTAAGAAATAGTCCACGAATAAGAATAAAAGCAACGCTCACTATGCGACGATAATATAAGATGTGTGCTCTCCCCCCTAAAAGGACATTCGCCAGAACGTATCGGTACCGTTTGTTATGCTGTTTCATGAGACAACGGAATCTATCATCAGACATATTGATAATCACAGTATGCAGGTACGTATAGATTCATCGGCATCATGACAGCATAGCTACAGCATCTTTCAAAACTAATCGCTCATTATTGAAAAGTCAGAATCTCGATGTCAGTCTGTTATCGCTGCATCACCTTCAGCGATCGCTCTTTCCACTTGAAGACACCACTTGTGTAGCCACACTTGATAAAGAGAAACACCCGGTGCGACTTTTAACCATACATATGTTTTGGGTTCGATCACTTGATACAATTTCTTGCTTTTAAAAACTCAGACTGGTGTTCGTCCTAAACGACTTGAGGCAAAGAAAAGCTTGACGTGAGTTCCTTCTGTGCCCAAAACAGAGGCCCGAAAGGAAGCAAATACTCATCAATTAGTGACCTTCGCGCTGTGATCGCAACAACATGTACTTGAGTCATTAGGGAGAAAGTGACACGCTTCAACACAAACTCAGCGTCTCAAAGTAGGAGACACGGAAGCAAGAAACAAGTGCAACTGCGAAAAGACACCGAGTTGAGAAGCTTATAGCAAAACTTTCAGCTAATACTACACACTTTTGTGTCGTTCGGTTGAGTAGCTCAACTAGGCCAATTCATAACAAGGCCGTTCTCAACTCTCTAGACGGACGAGGAGTTTTCCAAAAGGCCGTCAGCAGCTATGACTACAAACCCGCAAAAAACTAATGCAATAAGCGGAAATGGAGACGGGAGCTGTCAGCACGATCATCATGAAGGCGTTTCGCGGAGGTAAGTACCGCTCTGTAGGAAACCCGTTGCCAAGAATGAAGCGTCGATCATATCTGACATCAGCACCTAAAGGGAACCTCAAGAGTCTTTTCACTCTCTTGAGATGTCATATAAATCTTCGTCTTTATTGAAGGTGGAGGATGAAAACTCTGAACAGGGAGGTAAATTGAGAGATGACCAGAAGGCCGAGAGTAAGAGTCGACCCAACATTCGACATGCAAAAAATGCACTAGCGACTGGCGAAGGGGGTTATGTGAAAAGTACTTCAGAATTGCGAGAAACATGGGTGAAACAGCGTTGTCTAACGCTAAAGTCGAAGATGTTAATCAACGGTAAGTTATTCTTTGTTGAATCAACGAACAGAACTAATGATCAGGATCAAATCAGCCGAAAAGGCACACCTAGGTACCAAAGGATAGCCCGTTGACCTGAACGCTTCCATATGTCACAGTGCGCAAAGTGTATTAATACTGCAGATAATTAGTGTTACTATGGGATCAAAATTTGAGTTGAGACGAAGCCGTCGCCATCACCATTAACGTAGTCTATTGTCGTTGAATGAATGAAGATCATCACATCATACCAGTATACGAAATATCAATGCCTGTCAGGTAAACTTCACCTTACAACTTGTGCAAGACACAAACACGTATACCTCGCACAAGGCCAACAAGGCCAAGAGGTCCTCAGGATTCGACAGTCCAAGACATATTATTTTGGTAGATGTTATTAATTTTCCCGATCCCGAGCCCCTCCTACCACGTATGTAAATAGGTGGCTGAAGTTCCAACATCTTCATCTCCCGCCTCGCTTCTCGCATTCTTGCCCCAATCAAGACACTCCTTCGCATATGTTGTCTTAAAACACAGGCGCATTGCATTGCCCTCATGTGACGGCGCCCGCATTTGGATCACCGAGTACGCAATTACGGCACGTAAAGGAGCAGCGGTCTGCAACGGATTTCAAATGCGGCACCACGAATGACCATTACCATCGTGAAGGAACGGTTTCTTCCCCCGGGCCATCCGCTTGCCAACTTTTGTTGTGTGTCGGAATGGGTTGGTATGTTGCCCCCTGGATGCTGGATGCGAATTCATAGTGGTTGGTCAAATCGAGCGTGGCAACCGCGTGGACTCTGTGAAAAGGGTCTCAAGTTACCGTGCCTCCCGCGGGCATTAACGCTCACGGTGTCGTCGCAACTTGTTCATGCGGTCCCGGTACCTTCACTTGCGATAGGGTTCTGACTAATAATATATTCATGGCGCAAGTAAAAATGCTTCTGTTCAGTGTCAACGTATACCCAAGCCCGTTGGTGGTATTTACAGATCAGGGTTACACAGAGGTATATGCGACAAGATGGCAGGGTTTTCCTATCTTGATAACCAAGCGCTATTTGGATGCAGACTAATGCAGAGGAACTCTTTAGCGCTTGCCTTGTAATTTGTAGCTCATGTACAGAGGGGGCCAAAACACATCGAGCCTCCGCCATACATGTGGCTTCCTAGCTTCACACATTCTTGCCTCAATAAGCAACAATTGCGACGTATGTATGGTAGAGTTGTAGAAGTGCAATGAGCCAATCAGAAAATATAAAGGGTCCCCATTTCCCCCTACTATATCCAACAACGCATCGTACAGCATGTGTAAGTTGTAATTATGTTCGCATATTAGGATGGTTGCTATCAAGCAGGCGAGGTGACCAATGCCGGGCACGGTGGCTCCATACTTCGTAGATCCAAATTTACAACAACTGCAAACTATCCCAGACCCTTTAGTACAATATATATGAAAACATTAACCAGCCGATGGCTTGAAGCAGAGGGAGATCTGCCTCGTACATGACCCCACCCCCTTGCTTGAAGCAAGCCAAAGCGAGTTCAGAGACAGACGTCGAGATATTGCATATTAATAAATTCGACCAGGGCAACTATTGTGCAATAACTCCCAAGAAAGCCGAGAAACACCACCAAAAGGCGCCCAGAGAGCCATCGGTCGAACCTCTCTCCGGAGCTTTTCTTCTTCCCTATATATTGTCGACACTCTTATGGTTTGCGGAGTAAGGTGATGGTACGATAGCACACCTCGTGAACCTACTCTTTTCCGATACGCGGAGTTATCTTTGAACTCCTGACCTGAGGAAGGCTCGCGTTCGGAAATAGGAGCGTATGAATGAGCACGCCGATGGTGTTGGCGTCGGCGGAAGAGACGCCGATGAGGGGTATACCAGCGGCACAATAGCACGATAGTGTACCGTAGGATACCTAGCGAAAAGCCCCGTGCAGATGAGGTTTTAGACGACTCGGCAGTCGGATGGTAAGGTACTGACTGTGCCCTCCAATTGCCCTGCAGGGAGCCGTGCAGCGGGGTCCTGAGCTCGAGTAGGAAAATGGGAATCGATCGTGCCTGTCAGTTTCGAGACAGGGACGCCCTACCATGTACGTGGATATGGAAGATTTCCCAAGGCAACAACGATTAGTTGCACGAGTGTGCTCGCACACAATACTTCTTTTGCGGTGTGCTCTTTCTGGCATAATACTCGAACAGCATATGCAAGTTCATCAAATCAAGGGGCTTGTCTAGTCAAATGAAGACTCAATGCCTAATATAGACGAACGCTTTTATCCTCTGGCTTGGGTACAACGTCTTCGTAGACTTCGTAGTGGCACCAAACTGTGGATGGCACGTAGTAGCTCAAGTTGCATCTCCAACACTAGCTCGCGATTGCTTGCAGCCCTGAATCAAAAAGCTCTTTGTTGGTAAGTTGGATATTCATAGGAACAGCCGGCTCGAGTATGGTGTACCAACCCGAGTTCTCTCGTGTGATTGGGCCCTGTTAGATCCGTTCTAGAGCGTCCTTGATAACTTTCGAGATTTACGAATTACGAGTAGGTAGGCTGCAATCTGCTTGTTGTCTCTCTTGTTCCCGCGGGTTTCTTCCTTTCGAGCAAATCGCCTATGTGTGTGCTTCGTAATGAAATGAGCACTCGATACGTCCAGTCATGCTCAGAATTCCATCTGCCAACCGTAGCCACATGCGAACGTACTGTGTGCCTGGGGAGCTTGGCTTGGTATCCGGCGGCCCTGGAAATAAACATCCCGGCGTAGATTTGGTCGTATAACGTTCACACGTTGTGATCGACCGTCGTGGAGTGGGGAACACAGCCGCACCTCCCTCGTCTCTGCTAAAGTACTGTACTCCGTACGTATGGAGAAACCCCCTGGACTGGTTTCTGATTCGTTACAATACGGTGCTTGTTACGGCAAGACGCTATTACACAACGAGGCGAGCTGTTACAAAGCCATGTTCGTCCAATGATCGGGCGGAGGTGCTTGTTGGTGCAACGGCCGTTAGGAAATAAAGCCCCCAGCTTTTACGTGGTGGTGAAGCTTTCTGAAAAAAAGGCTGTTAATTGCCCTCAATATGGTCAGATTGCGTCTGCGCTCACGTAGGCACTCTAACATATACCGAAGGAGTCACCTTCACGGATATAAGGTATACTTTGTGAGTGGAGCTTCACTGATCAGTATCTCCTAATTCCGTCGTTGTGCTTTGGGACTTGGTGATCTGCGCGGGTGCTTTGGCTTCATGCTAAGAGAACGAGCGGGCGATGCTCTCTTTGCCATCCTTATCAGAGCAGTAATTAGTGAGGTTTCCCTTAGTATTTCATTTCAAGACGGCGACCTCTTCAATGTACCGTACATACCCGGTCCCCACGAGCTCACATTCGACCCCCAAGGGGACATGGCGTTCCCAGTGCAGCGCGCAACAACAGGGATTAGGGACTATCTCCTTCAGCCTTATGGCCTGCGGCGGGAATCCTGACATACATGTACAGTAACGGTACGTGCGGTAAAAGCGGTTGTGGTGCGGTCGTAACGAACGCGATTCGGCCAAACTGCACGGCGGTGAGGTAGATAGCTTATGAGATGGTGGAGGGTGAAGTGTGCTGAAATGTCAAGAAGTAGTACGAGGATGCTGTGCAGCACTCTGGCTTCATCCATCTGCCGATTGTTGCACCTACCTATCACTTTAGAAACTTAGTACGTGATGCTGCAGGCTCAGGTTCGTGTATTCAGTAGTGGATGATCGACTGGTGAAGCCCAATCGCGTCGACTTCCGTTCTTTGCTGCGAAGTGCTAGTACGCTCTACGAAGTCCACTTCCCAGTCCGCATAGACTAAATATACACGCTAATTATTTCGTAAAATCGCTAAATCGTGAATACACGGGACCAAGGTTCGTCAACCTGAGCCTTTTATTATCATTTGAAAACATTCTCTGTAAGCACTAGAGCTTCGTAGTGAACAGAGCTGAACAAGCTGCTCGCCAGTATTTTGTCGTATACTCCTCACTGCAGGAGTAGGCTAGGGCAGGAATTGTGGACGGCTACTTACACTGTGAAGAATCTGTGAGAATACCAGCTCCTTCTGTGACTAAGGTGAGTATTTGTGGGCAGAGTAACAAAGACATGGTGCTAGGAATTCCTTGGGATACAATTATAATCCGGTAACCCAGCAGCGATGATCTTTCAGAAATGACTGGTGAGTTTACGTAGTTAGTATTCTTGAGTGAACACCACATCGACTACTTTGGGAAGGATCCAAGGCACGAAGCATCTCCTCCATAGTGAATGAGTAGCGTCACCACTGCAGTATAACTACTGAGGCTATTTAGCTCGGTTTTAATGTATACCATGGTTGAGACAAGTGAATCACTGAACTAGGTGCCATTCAACCTTCAGAAATGGGCTTATATGAAGCTCAGTTGATCTGGATGATCATGGCACACATCGGATAGGAAGCCAACCAGCTGAGGAATTCATGGACCCAGATCTACGTCCTTGGAACCAAGTGGCACAGTCGGCTGGGGAACACTGTGAGAACCTTATCTTCCCTGTGATTTTATGAGTTGGAGGCCAAACTAATCTCAGGATAATATTCAAAGTCAAAAGCGCTTTAGTGGTATGAATTAAAGACTTCTGTTCTAGAACAAACATTAAATTCGCGGCGTAACTGGAACAACTCACGGTTTTCAACTGAGCTATTGTCCAAGGGACACAGGAGGAGGAGCAGGCCAAGACTGATTTGAACTCGATGAAACTCTTGCGAGGCTATGCAGAAAATAGACATTCGTATGTTACCGAAATGGGCCATCAAACGCTCGTATACTAAGGTAACTGGCGACCGTCTCTCAAGACTCCATGTAACATAATGGTCGCATTACAGTCTAGGATACGCATTTGTTGCAATCTCTTTGTCTAATCCCATTATTGACCTCCCACGAAACCGCTCCTTGTAGCTTGGCAATAAGGGGGAAAACGTGGAGCGCCACCGGTATACGGATCCACGTGCTGAGAATTGCCGCAAAGGCTCTATTGGTGATTGCACAATAAGGAAGGCCAACACGCCTGTCTCTGAGATGGGCTGCCGACAGACGTCTGAGGATTTCAGGAGGATGTAGCGAATAGGTAATTCTTCAGCTCTGCCGCGAAGGAACAAGGGTAGTTGAACCCCTAGTGGAGGTGCCTCTACAATCCAATTTCCTGGATTAGTAGTTTACAGTGTTGCAGCCCCTAAAGCCGACATGGAGAGAATGGCAATGGAGGGATTCATGTTATAGGAAACGATAGAGATGCCCATGAGGCTGGCTGGCTATGAAAAGGCTGCAAGGAATCCCCAAGGAATCTCCAATGCTGATGTTGAGAACATGGTTAAGAAGTGTACCTGTTGTAGAACATAAACATAATTACGAATGTTATTTTTGTGTCATAGACTCGCTGAAGCCTGGAATAAGAAGTCTGTGAGACAGAATAAAAAGAGAGTTGTGCCTGTCCATCTAGCTCCTTGTTACCCACTCACTCTCTTAATTAAGAGATGAGAACTTGCTCAGAAAGAAATGGCACTGAACCAGTCCAAGCGGTTTAGTGACTTTATGGATGGTAACAACTGGGTAATTTGCAATAAATTTTGTATCTCATGAAATTACGACTGTCGCTAGAAGCGTAAATCTCCTATATCAAGTGAACAATACTGTACGAATATCGGCACCGTGACGTGGGTAATGTGAGCCGGGTAGGGCTGAGTGTCCGTTGCATACCAAAGGTCTGAATGCATGGGAATTATGTGGCTCTGCTATCGGGCCTACCAAATACCAACTTACAAATAAATCCAGCTCCATTAATTATGGTGGAATAGTTGGTGGTGACCTGTATAGGTGTATCCGCGAGAGCTTGAGCTTCACCGTCTTTAAAAGAGAGGGCAAATAACCAAAATACGAGCTATGAGCGTTTATTGGCAGAGAGGTGCATAAAATGGGGCCCGAAGCCCTATGCGCCTATAAACCTGCGGTGTACACAGCACTCACTGTAGCTGTAGGGGTATGTGAACACACCCAAATTGTTTCGACACCGCACCAATGAGCTCCTCACCCAGCCCTCTTGGTAATCGCGAGGGCAAAAATAAACATATTATTAAGCACGTGGTTTGTTCTCCAAGCCAACAGGGGATTCATCCTAACGACACATGGAGATATGGGGGGTTGTGTGACAGGCCTGGAGAGGACGGTTTGTTCCACCAGCATAGACCGAGTAGACGCGGACGACAACCATCAGTAGGGCGGTGGAGAATTACAGAGAGAACAATGCTGTGAGGGTGACGGCGAAGTTCGGGCTTTGCTCATCTTGGACTCTACAGCGAATGCCCAAGATCCAGTATGATTTGTCACGAAGGATGTTGCGGTGGTATGAAGGAAATTCCATATACACGATGTGACTAGCTATGGTTCAGAATAGAGAATCAACCGCCAAATTTAGATCGATGCTAAATAGGTGCGTTAGAATCCACCCGCTTTGTATTTTAGGGGGATGGGATATGGATCGCAAAACCCACCCAAAAAGGTCGGCGTCTTTATAATGGGCTTGGCAGTAGCCACAGGGTCCTGGAAAGGTGGCAGAGCCTCCTCCACTTGTACAATTACCAATCTGAGGATACGGAGCTGCGCGGCATTCTTTAGGCGCCATCAGGATATTTGGAAGGGAGAGCGAGATGGTTATCGGGTCGACTTGATTCCTCTCTCACGAAGAACCGATCCAGCAACTTCGCCGTTTGGTCCGATAACTTTCCGGTCAACACATATTGCACATGGGTTCACGTCTTCGCCGTTTTCAGATCTGCGCTGAATAAATGCTGTTGATGAACAACCGGTGCGGATTCCATCTTCGTCCTCCATACACTTGAGGATTGAACGCCTCCAAAGCCAGGATGTATGTATGGAACATAGATAGAAGCATTGGAAAGGAGGCAGGCCAAACATTCGTGCCACGGCATGCAAGTCTCGCTGCACGTCCATAGGGCTGCTTGAAATCATGGTTGCGCCCTACGTTATACAGCGTATAGCGTACTGCATAAGACACGACTGGTGACGACTAGCGTCAATCTATTCCTAGCATAGTCCACGAGGTTGGTTGGCTTTCCCCGGGAAAGGGGGTTGTACTGGTCGTACGGGTGGGTGTTGGATGGATGGATGGGTGATGAGTGGTGAAGAGCGTGGTAGGGAGTGGTATGTGTGGTAAGTGGAGAGCGCTGCTTTACCAGCCACCGTCGCCCGCCATGTCGGATTTAAGGGTGTGGTCGACCAGTGCCCGAATTGGTGCATTTCTATTTTAAATGTTGCTAATTAACCCTCTTTTCCGTGTCTCATGCAGTACGACTTCGTAAAATACAAAAAAGTCGGTGCATGCATATGGCTGAACCGCTAGCCTCTTTTGCGCTAGCGGGCGACTTAGTGTTCTTGCAGAATGTCGGCCCCAAGCACGAATGTACCATGCGCAAAAGCCCCCCTCCCCGGTCCACCATCCCTACAACCGTTGCAAGCTCGTAGTTTGGTCGAAATCGGCGAACCATCATTTGCAGGGGTGACGGCATGGTTGGTATAGCTGAAGTAACAAGTGGCAGGGGGGAGGAGGAACATGGTCTTCTTGTTGTGGAGGATGTGCGCCGCTGGATCACATATATACTCGTGGAGGATCCCAATTCAATCTTCTTCTTCAGCCTTGTTCTGCCAGACTTTCCCAGACTTCCTTCGAGAAACTCACTTTGATCTGGATCTTGCCTTTGCCCTCAGACCTAGCTTCCTTAACAGACACCCCATCTTATTATGTCTCGACAGAATTACTCATACTCGACTGCCCCATCGGCGTCGAGGCAGATCACAACTCAAGGTACTAGCAGTGCCTTTAGCAGCTCGGCCAACCCTGATGAGGATTGGACCAAGATCTCGGATCTTGCTGAGCGAAGAAGAATTCAGAACCGCATTGCTCAGCGCAACTACCGTAAGTTGGCATGGTGGGATACCTCGGAGCTAGAGAACTGACCTAAAGCAGGCAAGAAGCTAAAGAGACGTCTTGAAGACCTCGAGCGACGTGCCGGATCATCTTCAGCATCACCACCCCAGACACACGCGGAGATCCAGCAAACCAGCCGAAATGAGGCAACTCAACACTACCGAAGAAGCCCAGAACTTCGGCAGCAGGTTTCCCCCAGACTCTTACCCAGTCAATATACTCCGCCCATGCACAGCGACGACGATATGATGTTTTCCCACAACTTTGATAGGGATGGATCTCGAACACCTCCTCTGTTTGCCTACTCCCAGTATCCTGCACCAGAAGATATTGTCTATCCACCATATCCTCATTCACAACCATATCGCCCGGTCTCAAGCAATGGTGACTGGCCGAGAGGAGAGGAATATCTTACACAGGTTCCCGTCACTCTTCCTTCCATGATGCAATTCCACGATTCCATAAAGCGAGAGCATGAGGATACTATGAGCCCATTCAGTATGACTTATACTGGACTTCCAGCCATCGACATTCACCAACAACACAGTTACAGTGAATCAGATCCTCATGTACGTCGAGCTCAAGCAATCCGTTTCGAGAGTCGTTTCTAACGAACGTCTGTAGACTCCTCCACTTTCACATTCTTACGAACATTCGGCTTCCTGTTCAGAGTCTGGTTATCAATATCCGTCAACACCTCTCTCTATGCCACCTTCTCCAAGACTTATGACATGAACATGACGGGCATCTGGATGACTGTTTGGAGCGTTAATTTTGTTGGGTAAAAAGCCAAGGGGTCGAAAGAGCTTCGACACTTGCTCATTAGATATGGGAATCGCTTCTATTTGGGAGGATTAAAGGATGGCAGCATAGTAGCCTGGTGTTATTGTATTTTTTTTCTTCATTTTGTCGTGTTGAAACGGCCTCTTTTTGTAAATACCCGGCACCTTGTTAGCCTTAACTATATATAAATTAAACCTAAACTCGAATTCTCCCAGACCAGACCATTTATACTTGCCTGACTGAGATGTGTCCCATTCTAGCCAAGGCAACTTTACAAAGCTTCAGCTAGTCGAGCAACCCTAGGCTTCGATCTTGGTTATTCTCTGCGTGTTTAGAGTCTCCAGTAATTAGTGAAGTCTCTGTGCTAGCTTGAATGAGATCAACCAGCCACGCTGTTGATGACAGAAAAACTGGACGAGAGTGTTCAAGGATCCAGCAGAGCCCGGGAATCCGCCTTTGCTGAGAGCAATCTTAAAGTGTTCGCCAAGTCCTGCTGAGCCTACACTAGACTCCTGTGTGAAGTTTGTTACCCATATACAGTTCGCGTTCGTACTACCAACCAACGAAAATACGAACCCCGGGCTGTGACTAGCAGCAACCGATGCAATTACATATGAATCAGTCTTCGCTTACATGGGTTGCATTGTGGAGTGGAATTTTGGATCGTTAAAAGTCCAAATTGAAAGTCAAGCAAACTGGTCATACTTATTACTTCATGTTGAGGAACCAAGTTGTCAGGTCTTGGCGTCTTGGCACTAGTATAGGGCTGAAGGTTAACCTCCAGAATTCGTGACCTCGTGTTAAATAGATCAAACAACTTCTCCATCCATCTACAATCATGTTCAGTAAACCAGCCCGGTTATACCTTTTCGGTGGCGATGAGTATGTTCACCCTTCTGTCGAATAAATCGCTCGATCATAAGTTGATTATAGCAGACCATGGCAGCCAACTGATTGGACCTCATCTGATGATCGAGTACGAGGAGGATCATCGGTATCTCATCTCACTTGCCCGCCGTTTTCTGCAACTGCCGAGTTCCATGGAAACCTAGACATTAGGACGTTAGGTGGAGCCGGGTTTGCTTCCCAGCGGACTACCGGAGAAGACCGATTATGGGATTTATCAAGCTATGATGGCGTGGAACTGAATATCAAGAAGTCAGATGGCAAGCGGTTTACGTTTATACTGAAAGATTCTCTGTTGCCAAAGAGCCCAAATGGAAGAGAACAGAGCACAATCAGTTGGGAGTATGACTTTCAACTGGAACAGGCCGACAAAGGCAAGAAAATATTCGTCCCGTGGAATAACCTCAAGCCTACCTATCGAGGAAGGGAAAAAGATGACGCAGAACCATTGAATATCAAGAACATTAAGAGAATTAGTTTGATGATGAGAAGGTACCCATTCTATGTCCAATATATTTCCTGATTTTAACCGTACTAGTAAGCACAATAGAGGATTCCGAATTCCTGCCTACAAAAATTCGAGTACATTTGCTCTCAAGAAATTGGAGGAAATATCCTTATTTAAAAGGAAGTTTTTTCTGGGGCCTTGAAAGCAAATTTGCAGCTTGAGCACTATTAGCTTGAGTTTTATACCTTTTTCCTAGTTGAAATAATTACTAATCCACTATTCTCAAGGCTTTTTCGGCAGCCAGGAGGGAGACTTTTCGCTCTCTGTTACATCAATATCAGCAGTCAAGAGACCCAGTGATAATGAAGCTCCGCCAGTGGAACGATATCGAGATGATATAGACAGGCCAGATAAGAACGAAGGGTACCTGAGCATCAAAGAGAAGCATAATAACTCTCTACCTCAACGACAAGGGATTATGAGCTGGCTATGTGGTTTCTTGTAAAAAACCCCAATCAGAAGCCTAGCATCACGTTTCTGTGGTCAAAAATTCATGCTTTAAAAACATGAAACTTCTACCTGGCCAAGTCTGCTACGTAATGTAGGATTCATAAGCCTTAACTTAGTGGTGTTGTTTCAACTGTGGTTCTCTCAGCAACTTAAGAAATAGAGCAGCTATCGGTACTGATCTTCGGATCATTTAGGAAGCTTAAATTTGTTATTCAATTTTCGACTTCACCTCTTTCCCAACCATAACCAGACCCCCTTGTTGACCTACGTAGGCAGTTTTCCTATCTGGGGACCCGCTCGTCAAGATAAGATGTCCCATGGTTTAGACGATGCATCCAATCAAACCACTACACCGCGTAATCATATCTGCTGTGTAACTAAGTTAGAATTCCCTTTACTCAGAAGCAATTTACCTGGGTCTGTAATTCTTTATAAAATACCTGGAATATGAATGTATTTACTCATATCGGGTCCTTCGGTCATTCTCGTTCGTTGTGAAGAATCCTAAGGGCTCGTCAATCTTGTAGTGATAAAATTCATTTTATCTCGACTAAGCCTAGAGAGCGGTGCTGAATGCTCTGACACAACAATCGCCACGACGAAGTGTGCATGCCCTTCGTGCGTACGAGTTTCACAATAGATTCACAAACTCGAATATATTGAATGAAGCACTATTACGCATTTCAAAATATTGAGCCCTGATCCAGAAGTCCTATGCTTAAGCGCTGCTCTATTTTGTCCAAGTTATACCCTTATTGTAAGCAGCCAGGATTTCAAACACAATGTCCATGCATGAATTACCTGAAAGCCGTAATTAACTTCTGACAAAGACTAACAAGTTTCCAGAAGTAGACGTTTGGGTAAGGTGGCACAAAACCCCAGAGAACACAGCCATTCGCCCCCAAGACCAAAGTTCCAGTACCGAACAGGGCTGAAGGAGGATGGTCAAGTCGTTTTTGGAATTACTACTGTAGATATGCATGCAGTGAGCAGTCAGACGTATATCCCCCAGCTCTTTACCATGTGGCACATGGCGGCCCTGTAATTTCCAGAAGGCCAGAATACCCTCGAGTTCGCCGACCTTTGAAGTTAGTCATCAAGCATTGAGCATTGAGTAGTTAGATCGATTGTGAGTTGTTCCGTGTTCAAAACGATCTCTGTACAACATAAGTAGAGCATAGTGTTTGTGCACATTAGGATTACTTGTCTCAGAATTACAAACCATAGAGTTCAAGGCTTACCAGGTCGGCTACTTAGACGAACTAGAAAAATATCGTATTTACCAAACTTCTACAGCCAACCATTCCAAACTGACTCAAAGGTTACACAAGATTTAGGGACATAAAGGTATAACGCGATATCCGCCGCCGACTATGAATCATAATTTCCACTTCACTTCCTTAACATACCTTACAAATGAGCAGGTTTTGCCTTGCTTGCACACCGCATTTTCACAGCTTAGATCGTAGTGCATTATTGCCTACAAGGATTTGCTCACCCGTGACAAAGCAATAACAATCACCCGCTTCTCCTTTGCACCATCAACCACAGAGCCGCTACCCCTCTAGTTACATATGCAAATATCTCTCAAATTCCACGAACCACCTACATCACCGCACCTCCATCCGCCATGGTCATCCCGTTCCACAGACGGGGCGGGAGACTGTGTGCGTAGTAGGACGGGAGAGCAAGGCCACCACATGGCACTACACCAGCACAGCTTTACCGTGTGTGGGTGCTTATTCATCGCCCCCAGCCCGATCCTACCACAATACAAGCCCGATGATCTCAGGATTTATATTTCCAAGAACGAAGCCAATGTAGCACAATGTCTTAAACCTTTGTCGCTCTGCCGTTGCATCCCATCCTTACCAATGCGACTTGGCCACACTGATGGAACATTAACCTTAGGTAGATGCTTGAAGGTGATTCTGGTGTTGAGTGGGGGTTTACTGCACGTCTTTTCCAAAGAGATACGGCATCCCCATTAGGATACCTGCCACCTATTCTTTCTTTTGGTTGAGTAACTAATTTTCTCCACAGAGATGATGGAGATATGCAAGGCTTTGTCAATGGCGAAGAATCCTACCTTGGTGTGTCTCATATGTAGGTCGAAAGGTGAATAATTTGTCGTGATTTTGACAGCTAAGGATGGCAAGAGAAAAGACGGCTATGCTTTAAATTCTTCTTTAGTACTGTTGCCATTGGGGCTATTAATTTAGTGTCGTTGTCCTATGTTGTCATGAGTCCAAGGTGCCGGCAGAGTAAAGTGCTGACAGATCATGTAGAGAGTCAAATTGTCCGTTCAGATACAAGACTGATCAAGCATAAATATACTGTTGCTCACGCTAAGGAACTGCACTGGGCCTTCAATGCGCATGGTTGCGAGTGTTTCTTCAAATAGTATAACACGGAAACATGTTGCACGTACTTGAATAAAACATTCATGATCCCAAAGAGCCAGAGTAAAAAAGTTCATTTGTTTCTAGTCAACACGGTATTCAAGGTGTGTACTTGAGTATCTGTGGAAAGCTGTTCCTACAAGCCAAAATCGTATTTATCGATTTCTTTCAAATAAAAGACACTTGCAACGTCTCCTCCTTAGCTATCATCGTTGCTCTGCCGGACGTTAACTACTATCATCACCATGGCCATCTTCCTTACCTATCGTAGCATCACCATCCCCCTCACTGGTGAATCCTATCAGACTTCTAGTGAACATCTTCGGTCCATGAGAAGGCTGGCAACTGGAGCTTCTTTAGTAATCAACTGACATCACCCTCAAGCCTCTGGCTAGCATATCTAGGTCTATCTCAGTTTTGAGCCTGCTCAGAAGAGGGTCCCTTGTATATACACGATCTAAATAATGGCCCTGCGTTTCTCCACGAAGTTTTGTGGCGGGTTACAGAAGTACTGGAGCTTTCCTTATTGAGATTCTATAACAGTCACTGGTAACAGATATGTAGGCGATGTTTCCGTCCCTTTGGTCAGTTTCTAAAACCATTTAAATATTCATATGTATAGGAACCTTTTTCTATTTGTCACAGAGGGCAGAGCTCACCTTAGTGGCTAATTTTCTGTTGCGTAAAAACAGATGGCTTTTTCGCAAGCTATCAGCATTAGTATGTGCTTGGAGTTCATTGGTTCGTATGTCTTGAAGTCTATTATGCTCACAAGACGCGGGTGAGAGTTTAACGAAGATCGGTGCGTATACTTGACATATCTACACAGCTGGACGCATGACACCGAGCCGAGGAAAACCATAGCATGTTACGCAGAGAATACTAAGACCTAGAACTCAATTGATTTTGTTACGGCCATTGAATGTATCTTGTCAATTTGGATATTATATAAGCACCAATCACACCATCGCTATCAAAATCCACACATGAGAAACACCAGCCCAGAGAGTTGTTGGGAAACTTCGCATTAGAAAGAATTGGACACCCAGTAACATCAGCGAGGATTCAGTACTGGAAGTGTCTAATTGTTAAGCAATGTCGAAGCTTATTCCTCTGGCTCCAACTGTTCGTTCTCCTCGTATTCCTCCTCTCCCTCGGAGATAGAAGCCTCCTGGTATTGCTGATATTCGGAAACCAAATCGTTCATGTTGGACTCAGCCTCAGTGAACTCCATCTCGTCCATTCCCTCACCGGTATACCAATGAAGGAAAGCCTTTCTTCTGAACATAGCAGTGAACTGGTCACCAATGCGCTTGAAGAGCTCCTGGATAGATGTAGAGTTACCGACGAAGGTGGAAGACATCTTAAGGCCACGTGGTGGGATAGAGCAGAGAGCAGTCTGGACGTTGTTGGGAATCCACTCAACGAAGTAAGAGCTGTTCTTGTTCTGGACATTGCGCATCTGGTCCTCGACCTCTTTCATGGAAACTTTACCACGGCTATGAAATGTTAGCATTACCCGCGAGTATGAGCTACTAGAGAAACTTACAAGATGGCAGAGCAAGTGAGGTATCGGCCATTTCGGAAGTCAGAAGCAGCCATCATGTTCTTTGGGTCGAACATTTGTTGGGTCAACTCTGGAACGGTAACAGCACGGAAAGAGTAGGCACCACGGCTGGTAAGAGGAGCGAATCCCACCATGAAGAAATGGAGACGTGGGAAAGGGACCATGTTGACAGCCAACTTGCGGAGATCAGAGTTGAGTTGACCTGGGAATCGGAGACAAGTGGTGACACCAGACATAACGGCAGAGACTAGGTGGTTAAGATCTCCGTAGGATGGGTTGGAAAGCTTGAGGGTTCTGATGCAGATATCGTAGAGAGCCTCGTTATCAATACAGAATGTCTCATCAGAATTCTCAACGAGCTGATGGATAGAGAGGGTAGCATTGTATGGCTCGACGACGGTGTCAGAAACCTTAGGAGATGGTACAACGGAGAAAGTTGCCATCATACGATCTGGGAATTCTTCACGGATCTTGGAGATCAAGAGCGTACCCATACCAGCACCGGTTCCACCACCAAGAGAGTGAGTGATCTGGAAACCTTGCAGGCAATCACATCCCTCGGCTTCACGACGAACAACATCGAGAACTTGGTCGACGAGCTCGGCACCCTCAGTGTAATGTCCCTTAGCCCAGTTGTTACCTGCACCAGATTGACCGAAAACGAAGTTATCGGGGCGGAAAAGTTGACCAAATGGGCCGGCACGAACGGCATCCATGGTTCCTGGCTCTAAGTCGACAAGGACGGCACGAGGAACATACTTGTTGTTGGAAGCCTAATTGTGTTAGCTTGCATATGCGGCCATCTGCTTAAGGCCATTTACCTCGTTGAAGTAGACGTTCATGCGTTCGAGTTGGAGGTCAGATGTACCATTGTACCTAAACAGAAATAAGTAACTGCCAACGAAAGGATGCGCAGAAGCCACGCGCAAAAAAAGACTTACACTCCTGCTCCATCGAGACCATGCTCGCCTGAGATGTTTTGCCTATATGTTTATTAGCATGGCGTCCTTTATGAAGTCCCTCAACTTCAAGCACGGTTTAGGCGCCAGAATTACGCACCAGAAAGCAGCACCGATCTGGTTACCCTATAGAGGAATTAGCAAGAGAGTAGTTCCGGTCAAATGAGGGCACTTACGCATTGTCCGGTCTGGAGATGAACCTATAGATTTTGAAAAGACGAGGTCAGCTTCGTGGTTATTCTAAGTAGTGGGGTAACCAATTCAGGGGTCAAGACAGACGCGTCTACCACAGGTGCGGAAGGTTGGAAATAGTCGAAGTACTTACAATTTCACGCATGTTGAAGGTAGTTCTCGTGAGAGAGATGAGAATTGACTAGGGCTGGGTTGAGTTGAGTTGAGGAAGAGGATTGCTTCGCTGCAAGAAGTGGTTTTGTTGATAGTGGATGCACAGCGGTGAGGAAGGAGAGTGCGGACTCGCTAGGCTGTTTACTTTGAACGCGCTTGGACCCCAGGCCAGAAGCATATTGTTGCCTCAGGCATAAAACAGCAAGAACTAGATGATCATGTTGCACGTGACCAAAGCTGTATCAAAATCTCCAGCAGGTGCTTCAATTCTCCTCACTTCGACAACCACCCTTTGCGGCCAAAATATTGCATATCTTCCTAAAACCAGACCTGAAATACTTTTCAGGTGTACTACGTGATCATGGAGGCCGAAATCAAGACATTTCTGCCCAGTATTGATCCTGTGATATCAGAATACTCTGCCGGGTATCTCACCCATGCTTCAAATGCATACGTACCGGAATCTGAGGCCGCTGGTATATCACCGCTACTAGAAGCAGCGAGTACTATAACTGCTCTACTGGTCTCCGCTTCGGGAGATTCATCGCCAGATAATGAAGCCAAAATTAGCCAACTAGTGGAGAAGTGGGTTGCGAAATTCAACGCCTCTGCCACAAATGGACAGGCAAAGCAGGTATCTTCTGCTGCAAAGCGGCTAGATCAAGCTATACAGGTGGGAGCTCAGCGGAACATGTCATCCACCCTGGCTGTGTCCACTGGAGGTGTTGATTTGGAATCAGCAAATACCCGAAAGCTGGAGTCGAAGGTTGACCGAAAGAAGCTCGAAAAAGCCGAACGTAAGATTGCTGCAAAGCAGAGCAAGAAGGTGTTCAAGGCTGTTGAGTACGAAGCGTCTAAACTAATAAATCAAACCGATGATGCTCAGTCATATGAAGAGTTCTTCATGGCTGTCAATCCACTGCAACTTGGTTCGAATGCCATGGGCCAGACAAAGAGCAAGGATATCAAGCTGGACGGTATTGATGTATCCATAGGTGGTTTGAGAATTTTGACAGACACTTGTTTGACCTTAGCTTATGGTAGACGATATGGTCTGGTTGGTCAGAACGGTATCGGAAAATCTACTCTCCTGCGAGCTTTGGCGAGGAGAGAATTGGCAATTCCTACCCACATTTCTATCCTTCATGTTGAGCAAGAGGTGAGTTATTGTTGAAACCTATCTACGTAGGCAATAGTTAATTTTGTCTAGATTACTGGTGATGACACGCCAGCACTACAAGCTGTGCTAGATGCTGATGTATGGCGAAAGCATTTGCTCGCTGAACAAATTGTAAGCTTCAATTCCAGCGCAGCTTTATTTACAGATGAAATAATGTAGTACTAACATTAATTTAGAAAATGAATAAGCAACTTGCGGAGATCGAGGCGGAACGATCTTCCATGGCTGACACATCGACTGATGCTGAAAGGCTGGACAAAGAGCGAGAAGGCCTCGATCAAACCCTTGGAGATATTCAATCTAAGTTAGCTGAAATGGAGTCTGACAAGGCTGAATCTCGCGCAGCGACCATTCTAGCAGGTCTTGGTTTCTCCCCTGAACGGCAGCAATTTGCAACAAAGACATTCTCTGGTGGTTGGCGTATGCGTTTGGCATTAGCTCGTGCTCTTTTCTGCGAACCCGATCTCCTTCTTCTTGACGAACCCTCTAACATGTTGGATGTCCCATCCATTACTTTCTTGGCAAACTACCTGCAAGGTTATCCTAGCACAGTATTGGTTGTTTCTCACGACAGAGCATTTTTGAACGAGGTTGCTACGGATATTGTTCATCAGCACTCTGAGCGTCTAGATTACTATAAGGGAGCTAACTTCGAATCCTTTTATGCCACCAAAGAGGAGCGCAGAAAGACTGCCAAAAGAGAGTATGAAACACAAATGGTTCAGCGCCAACATCTTCAAACATTCATTGACAAATTCCGCTACAACGCTGCAAAGTCATCGGAAGCCCAATCAAGAATCAAGAAGCTGGAAAAGATGCCTATTCTTGAAGCACCCGAGAGCGAGTATACTGTTCATTTCAAATTCCCTGACGTGGAGAAGCTCTCGCCTCCTATAGTTCAGATGACCGATGTCACGTTCGGATACACGAAGGACAACATCCTTCTTCGGAACGTAGATCTTGACGTTCAACTCGACTCTCGAATCGGTATCGTCGGTCCCAACGGTGCTGGTAAAACTACAATTCTCAAGCTCCTTATTGGTAAATTGTCGCCAACATCGGGTATAATCTCTCAAAACCCCCGGCTACGTATTGGATTCTTTGCCCAGCATCATGTCGACGCACTTGATCTGACAACGAGTGCCGTTGGATTTATGGCAAAAGAATTTCCGGGCAGACAGGATGAAGATTATCGTCGCCACTTAGGTGCCTTCGGTATAACAGGCATGACTGGACTTCAAAAGATGGAATTTCTTTCCGGAGGTCAGAAGTCTCGTGTGGCATTTGCCTGCTTGTCTCTCACGAATCCCCATATTCTGGTTCTTGACGAGCCTTCCAATCACTTGGATATTGAAGCCATGGATGCATTGAGTACAGCATTGAGGCAGTTCCAGGGTGGTGTCCTAATGGTCAGTCACGATGTTACGATGCTTCAAACCGTTTGCACGAGTCTCTGGGTGTGTGATGGTGGAACGGTCGAGAAATTCCCTGGAGATGTACAAGCTTATAAGAAGAGAATCACGGCCCAGGCTGATGCTAGTGGTGTTGTACAAGCACATTAGAACGACAAGTGTAGATACCAGTATATATATAATGACGTTGCTTCTCTTACCTCACTAAAGTACATTGTTGTGCAACCTATGGTGAGTCTCCAGAGAGAGTCGCTTAACTTCTTGAAAATCAAGCACAGCATCACATGATTGGCTTCAACATGAACAACCCAACATAGAAGCCTCGGTAACGTATCATGAGAAAAGGATTATTAATGGTAATGACTTGTTTCTTTAGCGATGATCATCCTCGGGATCTCAATCCCAATTACAAAAACTCCGTTTCTACTCTTTTCTGAGCTCCTAAATCTCATTGATCTCATCATATCCTTTCAAGAGTTCAACAAATGAGACCTCATATCTGGAAATTACTTGCCTTCTGACATTGTGGTTCTAAAGAATTTGATTGAGGTTGTCAAAGCCATGGATAGTTGGAGAAAATAAATTCAGAGAGGCCCAAAGGATAAAAAGATGCCAACTGGGACATATATCCATAACAGCTGCTCGCTATTCAAGAAATTAAAGGTCTTTACTTTGCAATTAAAATTTGAAGATTTACCGCTTGACAGTATTCTGTATTAATTCAGATCTCTTAAGTGCTCTTCAATTCGCGTATTTAATAATCTTTCTTAATCTTATATGTGGCCCCACGATCACACCTTTCAGCAGTTACTCTCTGCTCTTTCTTAGATCAATTCTTCCCTCGGCCAGAACAAGTAGTTCGGCGGCTTCCCGGAAACCTAGCCCCTGACTTTTCTGCGCACCACTGGGAATCTAGCAAATATTTGCAGTCCTATAACACCAGACTTCGCGGATACAGCATTCTATCCGAATGCTTTGTGCCGTACTTGTAGTTATCGGAGATGAAAAGTAGTTCATCTGTAGGGAATCTTCCTTATTTGGGGTTCGTAGCAGTCTATTCAAGAAAAAGGGCTTTCATGGTCCAAGTTCCACTATCCTAAACCTTTAAGTTTATGTTAGTGAAAATAAAAATTAGTTTGAAAGTAAAAATAAAACAAGGATTAAAATTTGTGAGAAGTGGCCGTATATTCAAGTGACACATCTTGTACCACCCACTCGGGCCTTGCGCTTTACGAGTTTTTTAACAGTATGAAAACAAATCGTCACTGAGGTGAAAGAATTCATCTGTAGTAAGAAACACCCCATGGAATAGTGCGAAGTGAGAGGTCACAATGGAATTAGGAGTACACACCAGTTCATGAAGTATATTAACGACTGTTGAGTATCAGGTCGGACAATATTCACATCTTTGATAAACTGCATATAGTATGTCTATACCCGAACCTGGATGCCACCTTCTGGTTCTTCACCAATCTTCTCGCCTGTCGTACTATTTACCTAGAAGGAGTCAGTTAAGTCGCTCGCTTAAAGCAGGGGTAATTCAAGGCTGCACATAGAGCTTACCATATTGCTTCCCGCAACTTCCACTTCACGATCTCGAAGTTGGCGCATTAATTGCATAAATCTAAGTACTGCTTTAGTAACAATCACAGGTTGACATTTAGAGCGGTTGTACTCACTGGCTATTAGCGAATTTTTCATTGTTACTCTCGCTCACGGCTAGCCACGAGTCAGTTCCCCAAATACTTAATATTGTTAGACGACATACCATTCAATAGGTGTCCTGCTGTCCTTGCTAGTTCGGTATGATCCTCTTGCGTTGGTTGTGGGTAGCTCTTATCAGTAGGGTCGTGGATGATATCGGCACCGATAGGAGCTTGATTCAACAATTGTCCTTGATCTATGTCGGGATCCATGAACCTCTCAGCAGACTCAGAGATCATAATTTCTTCATCCTGTGCCTGACTTCGAATTTGATCTTGAGGCATATCTTGTTCCTGTTCCAACTCTGCTTGTGCAGCGTTTTCAATCGCGTCATCGAAGGCTTTCGCAAACGCTGCTTCATCGAACGTGGCTTCATTAAACATTTCTGGCGCTTGTTGCATTGAAGTGACATTCCTAGTTGCTACGGCACCACCCATCATAGGACCTCCATATCGTTGCATTCCGTTCTGTCTAGGAGAATATTGATACCCCCCAGGTCCAAGTTGCTGTGACGTTATAAGACGCTGGTCGCCTTGTGTTTGATGAAAGTCTTGTGCCCATCCGCCCGGAGCTTGTGCATTGATAGTAGTATGGCGAGTCTGATGAGCCAGATGAGCTGAATTGGGGGCTTGGTTGGACACCTGTAGACGTTGAAAGTCGTTCGCCCACGCTCCATCTAAGCCCGGTTGTAAATTCTGAGGCGTATAGCTTGAAGAGATAGACCGAAAGCCTTGTTGTGACTCAAGAGGGAAACTGCCGGCCTGAAAAGCTTGAAATTCGGGATCGAGCACACCTGCGTTTGGTCCTGGGGCTGAGCGGAAGCCCTGCAATAAGGTATTAGTTGATTTTCTATGAAGATTGAATATAACAGATATAAAACATTGAAGTCGTTCAGCGCATATATGGTGGTTAGACAGAGCGAAAGTACTTGCTTGTGGTTGTGGTTGTCTTGCAATCAACCGGTCTTGCTGTAATGTGCGATCAACACTGCTGTGCTTCTGGAAGTTTTGCAATGCATTTGAGGGTCCACAGAGACTATCTGCCATACTGATGAAAGCGCGTGCTATAAGTGAGAGCCCAGATCTAGTGACTGGATATCCCAAAGTGGCGGAATAGGTGAACAACCACTGATGGAGGAAAACTGCTTGATCAGGGTGTCTGATTATTTTTGTCAGTGTAATATTACGTATTGAATATACAAATGAAATAGAGCGCTGAATCGATCCCAAAAAAACACCCCTCTTAAAGTGATTCTAATGAAGACAGAGAAACGGGGTGGGATGGACGAACATGATCTCCACGGTTCCATAGCCTCGGCTTTCAGCCACAGCTACAACGAAGCCACCATCAAGGATCATTGTTATGCCGTAGTCCGACAATGATTTAGACAGGTTGGCAGCACCTAGAACTACAGGCTTGCTCACTGTCCTCTTCGATTCCCCCAAACCCATTCCTCCACAATTCTCAAAACTACGCAGACGAAATGGCACAGGTTATCTCAAACTCAGGGCATGATGATATGATTGTGAGTCTAACTTTTGCTACAAGAAATGGCTCCAAAGTAACGTTGAAGCTGGGAGACTTGTTGAGATCTCCTGGGAGCTTGAATATCGAGAAATGCAGGCTGACTCCTTATCTAGCACGATGCAGTTCTCGATTACTATGGCAGAAGGCTTGCAACTTGCTCCTCGGACCGGACAGTCAAAATTTTCGAGGTAGAGGGCGAAACGCATCGTTTAACAGAGACTCTCAAAGGGTATGTTCTGGCATGTCTGTTATTGGGCTGCTTGATAATGTGTCTTCACAATGGCAACACTGGCCCTTAACAGGAACTCTAGAGCTTCACTAATACTAGACTATAGACACGAAGGCGCAGTGTGGTCAATTTCATGGGCGCATCCAAAATATGGCAATATTCTTGCATCATCCTCCTACGATGGTAAAGTCTTCATATGGCGCGAAACAAATAACCAATGGGCAAAGATATTCGACTTTGCTCTACATACCGCGTCTGTGAACATAATTTCCTGGTCTCCCCATGATAGTGGATGTTTACTGGCTTGCGCATCAAGCGATGGATATGTATCGGTTTTAGAGTACGTGATCTTCCGCAGTTCATTACCTGTCACACAGTTGGACAATAAGATATCTGAGATCTCAATTACTGGGCCGGCCAGACCGGCCAGTTCTCCAGATAAACGTGACTAATTCGAAATGCAGGTTTAAGGACACAAGCAACGTTCCGGATCAAAAAATCTTCCACGCTCATGGGCTAGGTGTTAATTCTGTATCTTGGGCCCCTTCCACAACGCCTGGTTCACTCGTTTCTTCATCCGGTGGCGCCCAAGGCCTCCGCCGTTTTGTTACTGGCGGTTCAGATAATCTTGTACGCATCTGGTCGTTCGACACTGCATCACAATCGTATAAGGAGGAAAGCGCGCCATTGGCTGGTCACACTGATTGGGTTAGAGACGTTGCGTGGAGTCCTACCGGTATGTTTATGACATCAATATCCGTAAAACGCGGAACATCCTCTTTCTATGTATCGCTAACCCTACTTCAGTTCTTCAGAAGTCCTACATTGCATCTGCATCCCAAGACAAAACCGTCCGTATTTGGACATCCATCCCCTCATCTAGCGAATGGTCCTATAAAGAACTGAAGTTTGATGTTGTTCTCTGGCGCGTTTCTTGGTCTCTATCTGGGAACGTGCTCGCTGTATCGCAAGAAGATAACCGTGTGTCGCTATGGAAGGAAAACCTGAGGGGCGAATGGGAATGTGTCAAAAATATCGAGGAATAGACCTCCATATTAGGGTGATAGAGGGGTTATTATTGTTAGCGAAGACGGCGTTCTAGGGCATAACAAAAGAGCAACTGGTGTAGTCTTAATCATTCATCTGGCAAGGCATCACAATGCGATATATTACCACCGAGTTTCGCAAGGTGCTTGGAAACGTCTCACATTGTCTCCAGTTATAATACTGATAACATCGTGGAGTTCTGGAAAGCGACGTGTCCGCCAACAGAAGTCGATTTCTGATCAGGTTTCTGAAGCATACTTTCTTATAATTTATGCTTCTATCTGTTAGTATCGTTGCACAGTGACACTTTTTGGGCTGTCCCATATTTGACAATTCCTATTTCCTCACTGGGCCGCGGAACTTAACATTTCGCTACGCGCGTACGTATGATCTTTATTCTAGATGAAAGATTAATTTATTTTCACTCTAAAAGTAAAAGAATCACCGCCGAGTATCCATTTAATTGTTATCCGATGCTAAATTCATGCAAGCTGTAAGGTGTATTGCCATCATGTCAAATTTTAATGGAATCATGTTCAACCTGTTCCCCTCCAACTTGAAATCACATTTTCTCCTCCACCAGCGCCATGAGTTGGTAGTGCAACAAAATAGCTTTCCCAAAGAGACTAATGAAGAAAGAGCGCATGTGTTCGACTAAAGCTAGGGCTATCGAAAGAACTCAGATACCGTCATGTCCTGCACACCTCGAGGGTGAGAAACTAAAAGTCCTTAGAGCATCCCCCAACGGCCGAAGTCGGTGAGAAGAAGACTGTACTAGATATATCGATGTGGCAGATGTATGAGAAGTATACACTGCCAATAGGCACCATCCAAGAGCTAAGATGGCTTCGCAGCACAAACGGAAGCCGACATACAAGACTACTTCGCAATGCCCAGATCGTTAAGAATTTCTAAGAAATTCATCGCCTCTTGGGAACTGATAGGAGGCTCAGCACTGCTCTCATCAATGTTCCAGTATATAAAGGGTCCCGAAAACTCGTCGACGGGATCTTGGATGGCATCGCCATCTTGACCTGTCAAATCCATCCATCTACCAACAATAACACGACCTCCTGGCAGAACACAGCCCTCATATCCCCAGATCTGAGACGGGTCGTACTGTTGAAAGTCGGCTTGGACCTCGTAGCAAAATTTGACAAAAGAGATACGCTGGAAGCCGGGAATGCCATGTTGTGGTGGCAATGCGTGGGTGCGACCATAGAGATGCCCTGGCTTCGTATCTTTTGACGTACCAAAGAATGACTTGAAAGTGTATTTCGAAAAAGAAGCCATAAGTCCTGAGCGCAACTTCCTGTCCCTTCTCGGAGTGGTCATAGATATATCTTCCGGGTAGGGGTTCGTATTCAGAAGGAGTTCAAAGCCTTTTGGCCATGCTGCGGATGGAAATTGGACTTCGTCAAAAAGTATCGCAAGATCCTGGAGTAAACATTAGCGTATCTCAAATCATATAATGGCTCTACACTTACACTAAATTGATGGTCATCATTGTCCGCAAAGAATGTGTCGGATCCTTGAGTTCGGAACTGTAACAGCTCGTGCCAATCCAGCCATGCTTCGCCCGAGTTAGTTCGTGCGAAGTATTTCGGAGTTGTTAACTTACTATGCATTCCTTTCCAATGGCTACCAAGTGTTTGCGTCTTGTCCTTCAGCTTGCCTAGCCATAGCTGAGGACGTTCTTGAGGACCGAGAGCGCCATATTCATAAGTCAAATTGCCATCGCCTAGTAAATGGTATCGGAAGAAACAGACGGTGCTAAGCAGCCAGCGAACATTAATTTTTTCCTTGTAAAATCCGTCAAATACAGGTTGTTTGACAGAGTCAGCGTATACTGCTACTTGAGCAACCTCGAAAGCTCCAAGAGGTTGAAAGAAGCTCTGAGTCGTCGCGGGATCAAGGAATAAATGCGTTAGGCACAGTTGGACGACGAGCACCAATGTATTTGGTTTAGATACAGAAATGATCTTATCCGGGTTCCAGAAGTTGATATCCTCATGGGTGTTGAGGACAGCTCCTAGGATATCAAGGCGATGTTCACGCTCAGGATGTAAAACTCTATTTCGAATATACGCATGATTCAGTCCAATGATGACTTCGAGTCCATCAGATTCTTGTCGCTTGATAGCATTTGATTCTACCGATGATGTAATCGCTGTATGTAATTAAAGAGAAAGCGTCTTACCTTTTATCAGATCCCTCAAAAACTCAAGGCACAACGGGCCGTTATTTGTTTGGAGATTTCTAAGCTGTGCCAGTGTGTTTACCTTCCACAGGCCTCCCTTTATACCCGTAAAATGACGCGTGTCAAAGCATGTAGTCGCTCTTGAAAGTTCACTTCTATTTTTATAAAGTTGCGCTAGATGTGCAACGCTGGTCCAGATATCGGGACGGTCGAAAGTGTGAATGAAGCGTTCAAACCAGATACTATCTGTCACTGACTGGAGGGTCGTTTTGCAAATTAGTGCATAATTCGTAACGTCAAGGTCTTTAGGAAGGAAGCGAGCAATGGCTTGGTGAGTCTGTGACTTGCGAGTAAGTAAAGGCTTCAAAAGAAAAAAATTAAGAACATTATTTTGTTGCCCACGAAGCGTGATCCTCTTTAGAGAGAACTTGATAGGATAAAGCAGTTGAGAGGCTACATACCTCAACAGGGAGTTTTCTAAATAAATTACCACCAGAAGTGAAGCTGACTGAAGCCTCTTGAGGAGAATATTGACTCAACGCAATGCCTGGATTTAGTCGCTTCAAAGACTGCAATATCGAATATACTGTCTCGGTCTCAATCTTACTTAAGGTAGGTACCATCGATGATACAGAGAAACGATTAAAGCTATGGTTAGAATGAGGCGAGGTTGTTGCATACGTGACCCCAGGGTGAAAATCGACCTGAGCAGTTACACCAACACCTGAAGTTGTGGGCATTTTGGTAACGAGGCTATTATCAGTAACGGCAGACCAAGATACGCGTGTTTCCTTAATGAATATTACATCATCGTCTTCTTCAGAGTCGGAATCTAAGAGATGAACCTCAGATTTATGCTCTTTTTTACTTGAACTGCTAAAGTTGAAGTTCGAGGCAGACTGCATTTCTGAGTCCGAGTCCGAGTTGACGCAAATGCTTGTAAGCAAACGACTACGTTGAGCAGCGCTACGATGAACTCTTCCGCGATTAGATATTAAATCCTGTCGTGGTCTTCCTCTGGTGTGCACCGGCATCATATATGCTGCTAAGCAAGAATTGGACTGTGGTGCTTTAGGAGGGAAATGCAGTACGCGCGATAGGAACCGTCAATGTAACAAGAGTATAACAGTCTGTCAACCTTAATTAGCAATATGAGCAATGAATAAACTTAGACTATTCTCCCCATACGCTCGGTGATTGAATGTAGCTTGAGTAATTGAACATATGGTATACGAGTTTGTGTAACAGGTGTATTGTTGGGAAGGCCAGCCAAAGTGAATTTGGCTGCGCAACAAAAATTGAATGCCAGAAAAACCTCATTGACTAGTTGGAATTAAAGTATCGACCTTGCCAAAAACGAGAGTCAGTGTGAAAAAGAGTAGCTCACTAGAGCATCGGCAATTAAAAGAAGAGAGACTGCAAGTATATTCATAGCTTCGAGGTGAAGAAATTCTCCTAGAGAGCCTGCCTATCTCTTCCATAGAAGCTATTTTCAATACATTTTGACAACTTGTAAAGCAACCAAACAACAGAAAGACCAGCAGTGTTGGGTAAGACTTTGCTTTGCCAAGATTATAAACTAGTTTGATGCATAGATGGAGTATCTATAAGATTGAAGAGGAGCACTTACTTGCACCTCACTTACAAATGGAACCATTTGTATTGCCCCATTATTTTAGGACAGCACGTTATCCTTGGATATTAATGGCGAACGTGACATCATCCCAATTTCCATCAGTATCCTTGCCCGCTTGAGCAGTTACAACATGGCTTATTGGAGATTGTAGCTCAACTGGCAACAAGTCGGTAGGAGACTTCCTGCCAGCAATTTTGTGCTTCTCATAGCGAGTCATAATCTCTTTGAATGTCAGAATACCAGAAATGGGCTTTGACCATGCTGTTATTGAATGTGTTTCGGGAAGATATTGACCCTGACCCGACCCGAAGGAAAGACAATCCTAACTTGAGCAGGAGTGCCAAGAAGCTCTTATTTGAGTCATGTGACATGGAATAAATGTTATAGCCTTTTTGTTCTTTTGTTTTATCCTAACATCAATTCATTTAGTATACAAAAGCATTTGAAATACCCCTAAATTTTAATTTTTCTTTCATACCAATTTTGGTGTTTATGTCAAGGTGAAAGGTAACTGTTACATTACTAAAGTGAGTGAGGAATATTCACAAGCTTATCGACAACTTGTTTATGCTCTGTACTACATTCTGTCATGAAACATGTCTATAGCACATATATGTCTACCCCTTACATTTACTACTACTAAGGCCTTGAGCAAAAGTCGATCATGAACAATGGTCACTATGACCAATGAGTATATAATTTATGTTGACCATTCTTTACATGGTCTTTAATTTGGTTGATACACTTCCTTCAAAACCCCGTAGCAGAGAGCCTTCCAATAGGAATTAAATTCAGCTTTTAGAAAGCTCTATAAAGCCAGTTATCTTCACTAATCACAATGCTGATAAGATCTGCGAGTTTTCCACCTCAGAGATCATCTCCTCGTCCATTTTACCACGCTAGACATTTCGTGCAAGTCTTAGCCACTTATTTTATATTTTATTCAGCTACCACAATTGGCTCACTCGATGGGTCTTGTGAGCTGGGTCCTGTCGCACTGACCCAGCCTGGAACGGAAGGAATTTCTCCGCTTCTGAATCGGAAATATTATCTTGAGGAACCGCATACTGATTAGACCATGAGTTATGCATCAACCTCTTCGTTGGCTATGGCTTGCGGAATTAGACCTTATGCCGGTTTTTGAAGGTGAACTAACTGTACTTGATATGTCTTTTGATTCGCATGCCCCGAACTGCCAAGCGCTATGGTGGGATGGGCATCATATGCTTGTTTAGGTCTTGCTGTCAGTCGTATGCAGGCAACCTCCCAATTTATACAAAGGTCTCATCGTCCTTTATTTTCTATTTTTATTTTTTGAGATTTGTTTTGCAGCCCAGTCTCAGTTCCTAGAGTCAAATTTCGGTCCGTTTTAAGGTTGACTTTAAACTACTCAAGTAGTTCATTGAGTCAAAAACGAAATAACAGTAAAATAGCTACTTCGTATTTCTGAAGGAACAATATAATTTTCCGTCAAGATGTCGTTTAGACGTATAGCTTTGAACGATAACTGGAGATTCAAGCAAGCAACCTCCTTAAACAACTCTACAGCCACCGAATATCATGATGTTGCACAATTTCCTACAGTGTCTCATATCGATTTGCTTCACCATGGACTGATTAAGGACCCCTATATCGATATGAATGAGCTTGAAAGTCTCTGGGTCAATGATGCAGACTGGACCTATCAGACGAATTTTCAGATATCTGATCTAGTGGCAGGAAATGCATCTCATGCTGGCAAATAGCTCCCATAGTCCATCCACTTATGAAGTTTCACTAATGAGTTACAGTGCTTTTCTTCGAAGGATTAGATACCATTGTTTCAGTCTATTTAAACAACACGTTGATACTGGAAAGCCATAATATGCACATATCGCACAGCGTTGATGTTTTCAGGCTTCTTAAACCCCTTGAAAATATTCTGGAACTACGATTCAAGAATGCTCCGGAATTTGCCAAAGCTGAGATGAAGAGGATTGGGTACAATGGTAATGATACTGATGTGCACTTTGGTGGGCCTGAACGTCTGTTTGTACGCAAGGCACAGTACCACTGGGGATGGGATTGGGGACCATCTGTAGGTAACAAAATGCCAAAATAACACTATATTCTATTCTAGGTTGTGACGTTGACTGACTCTCCCATACCCTAGGCCAACACTTCTGGACCTTGGAAGGATATATGGCTCGAGACATACACAGTTCGCATCAACGAGTTGATTGTCCGTCAAGAAGTCTCAGAAGATTTAAATATGGCTTCAATCCATGTCAGCGGCAAAGCTGACGGTGTCTTGATGGATTCGAAAGTTCTTGTTGAGCTAATAGATCCAGAAAATAGAAAACTTCTTGAAGCAGAGTTGATCGTTTCCGCGGAAGATACATTCTCTACAACTCTCACATTAAGAGAAGATTTGAAATTATGGTACCCATTTACTTACGGCTCGTCACCTCTGTACACCATACGAGCAATCTTGCCTGCACATGATACAAAATCTCAGAAATTAGGATTAAGAAGATTAAAGCTTTTGCAACATGCATTGAAAAATGAGCCAGGTAGCAGTTTCGTTTTTGAGATCAACAATATCCGAGTCTTTAGCGGTGGCTCGTGTTGGATACCTGGAGACTATATGCTTCCTCGCTTCACGCGAGAGCGGTATGAGGAATGGCTACTTCTTGCGAAGGCTGGCAATCAAACTATGGTATGTTTTCTTGTGGTTTCCTTATCCTATAGACCATGGATAAAGTAGTACTCACTGTGTTGCCAGATCCGTGTATGGGGTGGCGGGATTGTGGAAAGCGATATATTTTATGAGATTTGTGACCGAGAAGGGATCTTGGTCTGGCAGGACTTTCTCTTTGCTTGCGGTAATTATCCCGGATCAACAGATTTTATAGAACAAGTTAAAGTCGAAGCTGAGCAGCAAGTCAAGAGAGTGGGATATCATGCTAGGTTAGTCTCGTATTACTATAGTATGTTCCTATTTGCTACATGTCTGACATTTAACAGTTTAGTGTTATGGGCAGGAAACAACGAAGACTACATGGTGAAAGAAAGATGGGGCTGGGATGACTCCAACTTCCCAGCAGCAGTGATTTACGAGCAAGTCTTGCCAGAGATATGCGCTAGGTTAGCGGGTGATGTGCCATACTGGAGAAGTAGCCCATATGGTGGGGCATTTGCGAATGATACTACAGTTGGTGATACACACTGTTGGGATGGTATGCTTCTCAAAATTTGTTCATCGTCCCTTCAATGAGTATTGAAAAAAAGAGCTAACTTCAGCCCCAAGTTTGGCATGGCAAGCTGTCCCCATACCAAGACTATAAAATCTACACCTCACGTTTTGTTTCTGAATTCGGCTTTGAATCAGCACCAAATATTCGTACTTTACATAAAGCCATCACCAAACCCTCAGAACGACATTGGCAGTCACGCACATTTGACGCTCATGACAAAGGGCCAGGTCATCAACGGCGCTATCCTCTATACAGTGGTGAAAACTTCCGCTTCCGCATGAACCCTCTATCTTCTTTCGTCTACACGACGCAATTTTTGCAAGCAGAAGCTATGTCTTATGCTTACAATCACTGGCGTCGTGAGTTCCGTGGACCTGGTGAGGAGAATTGTGCGGGGATCCTTGTCTGGCAGCTTAACGATATCTGGCCAGGGACTTCGTGGGCTTTGGTGGATGTAGATTTGCATCGCAAGGCGAGCTATTATATCACCAAGCGAGCTCTGGCGAAAACTGTCGTAGGTATGGAAAGAGTAATTACGAAAGAACCAAGTTATATTGTCTCCGGTTTCTTACCCGAGAAAGCTGCTGTAGACGTTTGGGCTGTGAATGGTCTTATGGTAGAATTGCACGCAGTACTTAAGCTGTGCGGTTATGACATAGAGTCTGGTGAACCGACTTCACTTCCAGATACTGAAGCGGAACGGAATATTGTGCTCAAGCCAAATCAAAGTAACGAAGTTACAAGGTTTGCGATCCCAAATGCAGAGCAGACCGTAATTGTTGCTTATTTGGATGATCTTGAGGGTAGAAGGCTCGCAAGATGGGTTTCATGGCCAGAACCACTAAAATATGTACGCTTCAAGAATGATCTCAAAGTTGATGTCCAGGCGGAAGGTGATGCAATCATACTAAGCACCAATGCGCCAGCGAAGGGTGTTATTGTAGCTGTACCAATCGATGAAGGTGAAGATGCAGTGTTTGATGATAACTTTGTTGATCTTGTACCAGGAGAGGTGATTAGGATAAAATGCACCGGGCTGAAAGGTCGTAAGGTGACGGCAAGTTGGCTATGTGATTGGGAATCTGAGGAAGGTTATGAGCTATGATACCCTTGAAAAGTATAAATCGATTCATACAAACTCGCTGATAGTTTTTCTGATTTGTTGTGTCGTATTCACGGATTCTACTCGGGTCGCATATCTAGTTCTTTGGAAAGACTAACTGATATTTAACTAAGCAAAGTCGATCGTTGGCTTCCAAATGGATATTGAATATGAAAACTGCCTTTTCTAAGTAAATGAAAAAAATCTCGGGTACTTTATTCTCCATTTGTCAAACAGTTCTCAGTTTAGTCAAAACGAATCTACTCGACAGCATTCTGCCCCCAACCGGGGGGCGTTGTGACACAGATCTCGGCTATTTTTCAGGGGCATCACGTGACAATTATCAAACATGAGTAATTTGAAAATCTAATTACGTTGACAATATCCATCTCATTATTTATAACCAATGATATTTTTTCTCCAACACTAAGTGCACAGCAAACATATATTGGAATAAACTGGCGGTTCCATCAGGAGACACACACCAATCAACTAGTACGCGCGCTTAATTTTCGATCTATCTTTAGAGATGAAACATGAAGCAGCACAACGACATGGGAGTAAGAATTCAGTAACGAGTTCACCCAAGAAAGATTTGCTGAGAGCCCTGTTTCGGTCGCTATGATGCAGCAAATGAATGGAAACTTCTACAATACACAATTAACAAGAGATATTCTACATCAACATGGAATAAATTCCTAATATTTGCCAAGGTTGGACTTTTAAGGGGCGCGAAACCGAGGTCATCCAGTTCCAGATCCAAAGAGCCCCAACGATTTACCCTTAGCCGCTAGGCTTGCTTAGGTAAGTGATCAATGCAAGGCCATTCTTCAGCGAAGAGCTTAGAGTCGATTCTGAATTGCTACCCTGGGTTCGTGCGGCGTAGCTGGTCTCGGACCTACGTAAAGTGTGACCTTAAGCACCCTACTCTGTACTGCCCCCATTGTCCCATTTGTTACAAGTACGACCCCTCTTGTCATTCGACATCACAAAATAATGCTTGGGTGAGCTTCAACGTATTCAGTTGTACATTACTACGTACTTTCAAAATTTATGGTTTTCACTTTCGTTTGATTTGATATTTCTTGAGCTTTGTTCTTGTACAACATCACATGCGTTATTCAAATCGACTATAACGTCCATTCCACTCTCTTATGTCTTTCGATTGAAGATCTTTTTGCCTAGTGCGTTCGCTCAGGATGTTACTCTTCACTTTGCTTATGTCGACTCTCGTGGCCGCTATACCACAGATGTTGACAAATTCATCCACACCAGCAACTACCACGGCTTCTTCATCAGCCAACACTGTATCGCAGACTACACTAATCTCCAGTGATGAATCAGAACCTATGACAACTTCTGGTCCAGTGATAACTCCGGATCATACTAATATAAGAGACTGCACGATCACCATGCCCGGATTAGGGGGACACATTGCTTGCGATATCAACAACCTACTCGCGCCGCGCCCTGAAGATTTTCCAACTGGAGCTGTAAGTTCCCACAAGAGCAAGAGAGTAGCATTGGAGATTGTCAGAAGTAGGAACGACTCGAAGTATCCACAGTAGCTATCTGGACAGAAGTCGAGACCGTCTTGATTAAATATGTTAAACTTCGTAACACGGTCGGCTGACGAAGATGTCAGTTCTTGAATCTCAGGAAGTCTAGTAAACTTTGACTCGCTACCTAATGTGTTACGTTGGTACTAAACATGTCTCTTTGTGCTACTGTGGATGGCTTGTACCTTGAAATTGACAAGCCACGATGCCTTCTTATGTCACTCAATCAATTGTTCAATTAGAGCTGACTTCATTATTCTCATAGCCAACCAGTCGCTTCTGTTATTCGAACAGATATAATCACAGGCGAGACTGCAACCGAACCGAACTACCAGTCTATACAGGAGCTTTTCCTACCATCCGATATGAACAGTATGCATATAATACTACCTTCGAAAAGGTCAATACCAATGTTGCAACAGACCTGTTATCCTACTGCTTTTCGTCGTCAGAGTCAGCTATAAGCAAATTCCTTGCAACCGCTGAAATTGCTCCGGTTGGTGTCTTGCCAGCTACAATTGTCTCTACTGATAGAGGAACTGTAAGAGCCCATTTCACTATATCAGTAGCGACCATCTCGATTTCAACGGTTCCTGCGTTGAGTCTATTTTCTTAATATGAAGGCCAAAAGCAGCTAAGCAAATGACTGACTGCACTAGTGGACTTATACAGGTTCATGGGCCCAAACAACAGAATACCACTATGTGTCTGAAATGGCGTGGACGCCATCGGCGCCATGTTGTTTGACTTGCACACTGCTAGGAGGTACGGCTCAGGTGTTTCAGTGGCCTGCGACTACTGCTGACCCAAACGCGCCATCAAGTCTAGTAGATGAAAAAGGATATACATTGTATGCTAATGATCCGTGGAGATGATGCCATGCTAACTTATCTAAAGCGTATATCCATCTATTTATGTAGCGTTTGAAACTTTACATGCTCACGATCTTTGCGGGCCTCTAGGTCCTGGGTACAATGCTACAACACTTGCATTTGACCCAGATGACCTCTCGACGACAGCCGCCTGGTCGTGGGATACCTCTGCTTATATCGAAGAACCGCCAATCATGGTCCTACCAAGGTCAATGCAGTTCACACGCGCAACCTTTGGGGTGTAAGTATTGACCATCCCTCTTTTGCTTACCAACTAACATCGAATTAGAGCCGTATGCTCTGATATCCCTGTTTCGTTTTACCAAGATCCGCGCATTCCCGGGTCAACATATTCAAATCTGGTCGACTACTCATCGGCATACACATCCATATTGACAGGTTATGCCCAAGATACAGAAACCTCTTATTCTGATATGTGGAAGCTCTACACGGTTACATATAATCCTTGCTCGCCGTTGTTATCTGTCCCAACTCAGCTGTATACAATCGATACATTGTGGAAAGATTGCAGGCCTGGAATCGATGCCTTTTTTGATCCGCCATTCACACTCACGTCCGGTAATGGACTTGGCCCCGGCCTAGTAACTGCCGTCGATCCTGCTGCTGACAGTCCTCCGGCACCGACCACTACGTACACAGCAGTGGTTCTCCCTGTCCCCGAGCCGGTCACTGCTTCGAAAACGAATCCTATAGGAGTTGTCCCTACGCCAACCCCGTCTCCAGACCCTCCTGTAATTGCCCCAACCCCAAGTTCTCACACACCTCCTCCGCCATCGACTCAAGCTCCCAATCCTCCGGTCGTCAATGACCCGCCTGTATTTCAGCCGCCTCCACAGTTAGAAAGTAAAGTATCACCGGCACCACTTGAGCCACCGAAGTCCACCCAAACTGGTCCTAATCCACCGGTGATAAACAATCCTCCGGTTGAGACCTCAGAACCAGCCTATTCCGCTCCTATATTAGTCCCCATCCCACCGGCTACCTCTAACAATCCAACCCAGCCTTTTGTAGTGAACAATCCACCAGAAGGGAATCCAGATCCGTCACAGCCTGCTCCTATATTAGTTCCAATTCCTAGCAATCCACCACAGGCTACTCCAGTAGAAAATAGACCCTCAGCAGGAACTCGAAACACCAAGCCCATCCCAGCCCAGTCCCAACCCGTGGTAAACGAGCCTCCATCTCCGCGCCAACAACAACCAACTCAGAATGATACCCCGGCTCCCGCGACCATCACCCTCGGAAAATCAACGATCGTCGCCGACCCTTCATCTGCATTTGTCATCGATGCTCAGACCTTGACCCCCGGCGGTGGAATCATCTACTCTGGGACCAGCTACTCACTAGCCAGCAACGCCGGCGCACTTATCATCGGCGGCGTTTCCACTCAAATCCTCCCCGTCGCTCCTCCGCCGCCCCCGCCCACTAGTGCTCTCCAGGTTTCATATGCCATAGGCACGCAGACGCTTTTCGCAGGTGGGCCAGCCGTGACATATTCCGGCACAACGTACTCGCTACCAACAGGCGGAGCGTCGCTCATCGTGAACGGCTCACAGCGACCCGTCAGCTCGTACCTGGCGGCGCCCACATCCGCAGCCAGCGGACAAGCCCCATCAGCGAGCGGAACAGCTATCATCGTCTCGAAAATCGTAACTGCAAGCTACGTATTAGGTGGCTCCAACATCCTCGCAGAGGCAGGAACGGATCCGTTGACTAAGCAACCTGGCTTATCATCGACCGCGACGCCTGGGCTTGGGGATATCATAGCAGGAATAGGCGGGTTTCAAACGCCAACTCCGTCACCGTTGCCGCCGTCCGTCTCCAACTCCAACTCCTCCGTGGAATTCTTTGGTGGTGCCGCGACGTGCCTACGTCCGAGATATGCTGTTTTGGGGCTCGGCCTGGCTCTGGGCTGCTGGATGGTTGGGATCTGGGTCGGTTGAGGGTGGATGGATAAGTTCTTTGAAGAGGTAGAATACATCATGAACGCTCAAGCTACGCTTCTCTTGCGGATTGAATGGTCTTAGAGATCAGATTTTGGGAAGCACTCTCCGAGCTGAGGCGATGCAACCAGAGAGAAAAGGCTTTGAGAAGAATGAAGTCTCTGTGACAAGAATTCCAGAAATGCTATGGTCGGTCGTGTCTTGCAGCTGCCGGGGTGGGATCTGGGATAGGCTCTAACAATTTAGATGGAGACTACAGACGAACAATCTAAACGTGGTCTACCAGCCGACATCAATTGTACCAGGCCGAAAAAATTAATATAGTCTCAAAAAAGCTGAGTCTCTAGATGTATCTAATCAAAACATGAAATCATTAGATGAATAAATACCATATCTCTCAGATGACAGTAGCAGTATGTGACCGTTCCATTAGATATCTTACACTTGTCAATTCATGTCCGAAATACGGCTTTAACCTTTACGGTAGGCAATATGATGGCTAACCGTCATCATACTTATTCCATCCAATACTAATTCTTATTGCTATACGCTACGCTCACTCATTCGCTTGACAGTCACATGAGCAGATTTTTGTAAGATAAAAAATCAGATAGTGGGCTTGCCCCTGAATTATTGGAAGCTATGTGTCTATCTAGCTCACACTGCACATCATGAGCACCTCTCGCACGAAGGCGATTTTCAGTTCCCAGCATCTTGACGGGGTCCAGCCCTACCTAGCATCAAACCCAAGACCTAGCAATTTCGCCCAGCTCAAAGCTTGTTCTCCGGAGCAGCTTGCGCATCCTTCTTCCTAGGTACCAGACCCTCCTCGAGCTGCTTCGCGCCTTCCACGCCCTTGAACCAGGCGACGCGGGAGTTGGTGAAGAGCTCAAGGCGCGGCTTCAGCTTGGTCTCGTGCAGCGCGAAGTCGTCCACGGTGCCGATGCGCAAGATGCTCATGCCGGGAAAGGCGCCGCCGACGCGGTACATCAGGGTGCCGCAGGTAGAGCAGAAGTAGTTGGTCATGTCCTTGCCCGAGGAGACGGTGGTGCTCTGGCCGAAGGTCTTGAGGTTGTCGCGGCCGCGCACGTGCGTGAGGTACTTGTCGTCGATGGTGAAGTTGGAGGCGAACATCGACGCGGTGATCTTGCGGCAGTCGTTGCAGTTGCAGACGAAGGTCTCGACGAGCCCCGGTCCAGAGGTTGGGAATGAGAGCTGCACGGCTCCGCAGAAGCAGGTTGCCGTGGCCTCGTCTTCGGTAGACCATCCATCACGGGAGAGGCCGGCGAGGGGGAAGCGAGATGTAGAGTCGCTGGGGGCTGACATGTTTATGTCTTCTTATATGGTCTTTGATGTGTATATAAGAAGGTGATTCTCGGTCCAGAAAGTGACCTCGGGAGCAAGTTACTGTAATGACGAGAGAGAGATCTGATTTAGCTTCAGTTTAGTCGTTGACTTCAGAAAAAAAAAAAACTTCGAGAAGGAGAAAGGCTTTTAGTATAAGTGAGCTTGGAATGGAAGTTAATGTTTGGATTAAAGTTCAATATTCCTTCTGCAACGAGGCAGCAGAGAGGTACATATACTTGGACTGGACGTATCTTGACCTTCGGTCTGGGAAAACCCGAAAGTGGAGTACATTGCCTAGCAGGTCAACTTAGATTCCTATAGGGCAATTCATGTTAGGAATTTGTAATTCCAATATGATTGCAATCAGGTTTAACATCATGGATGGATTGGTCACTATTCAAACCTGATAAATCTAAAAATTCGTTGCAGATATTACTAAGAATTTCTTACAAAGCAGAAATGGGATCTGCAATTGATGATCACGTGAAGAACGGAAAAAAGATAATCACGTGATATCGGGTATGTGAAGCAACACCAAAACTGAACCATATCACATGTATAATGGACGAATCCTTGGGAGAAACTCTTGTTTGGTGACTCGCTTTGCTTGGTGATATATGGTATGGATGAGATCTGAGAGTATAGGAACTGAAGGAAGCCGATAATAGGAGCCGAAGGAAGCTGATATTATATAAAAAGGAATCCCGGGACATGCAGAGATACGAAGGATCACGAGCATAAGACGGTCAAGAGCATACTTACATACTTACATACTTACATACATATACTCGGGGCTGAGGCAGTGGCACTCATCCGCCACATGGGGAAAATGCTGCAAGGAAACTGTGTTTTTCGTACGAAATCGTGTGGAATATGGAATAATCTCACTTGATGCGCATGAAGGATAGCATACGATGCAAAAGCAAGCCAAGTTCGTGTTGACAACCTAGATACTCTTAATGTACCTACCTATAGCTGTCAGTACCAATAGGTTTCCGGCGTTGCTGTGGCTGTGTTGTCTGTCTCCAATAGTCTTTCGGAATACGAACTTATCCTTTTTCCAGATTCGTGAGAGAAGAGCCGCCGAGCGACCAGCTACACCATACCATGGCTGTGAGTGGCGGAAATTGTTAGTTGAGCAAGCATGCGGCACGGGCGTGACCATGAAGTTGATGTGGTTTCAGCATCAACCCACCGGCGAGCACCGAACCCAACAATCAGCCTCTCCACGAGAATCAGCTGTGCAGCCTCAAACACTCGAGCGTGCTCACCCAGGGATCGGTATCCTATCATCAGCATGCCGGTGCTCTCTTGCGCGCTCAGCGAGTGCGATGCGCCATTCTCCCATCCGCGCGCATTCCAACAACCCCTTTGACACCACGTCCCAGCCAAAACCCGCTTGCCGGTGCACACAAGAGAAAACCAATACCAAAACCAACCAAGACCAACCAAGACGAGCGAAAGCCAACACCAACCAACAAAGCAATTTACCGAACAAGTCGTCCGACCAACCCCTCCTGTCCTCCCTACGAGAGTACGGTCCAAACCAGCGTGCTTGGTGCTTGGTACAGTACTTGGGAGCTGCTCGTTCCTGCATGATCTCCAGCCGTAGAACGACGGTCGTCCCGCCAGGCCCGCCACGTCCACTGCTCGTGTTCCCCATGCATCCATCACCCAGTGACAGTGACAATGACAATGACAAGTGATCGTAATAGTGACCTTATGGTACTTGTGGAGGCACTAATAGCACTATACCGGACCATACCTTACACTGTGCCATCCCCTACAACGCCATTCCTGCCACCGTAACGTAACACCCTATGAGTACTGGTGGTGCTGGTACTATAGTGAAGTATTAAAATTAGCCTTTTTGGGCTGTGGTTTTACATTACAGTATACAGCATACAGTATACAGGATAGGGATAGGGGGGGTTTTTTAAGCTTATCCACCAGCCTCCCTTAGGGCTAGTGTATCCTAGTCTGCCCTATCAGCCACCCCTACCCGCCCCGTATTTACCCTGAGTCTGCCCAATGACAAACTGAGCTTCGGTCAAAGCCCCCTGCAAATGACCCTAAATGGGCCTCAATAGCCGGCTGGGACCCCTAATGCAAAAAGTATATACCAGGGGGGAAGGAGGGGGGGCTGTGCTGTGCCAGAACGCCAAGGGCTTAAATTGTCTCGTCTTGTCTCGTCTCGTATGTTCCCTACCCCAACCCTCCACAGTTTTATATATTGACAAACATTTCCCTCCTTCTTTTCCATCCTTCCCATTCATCCATCACACATCTTCGTCATTCGTTTCCAGTTTATCATTCAATACTCTCTTTACCCCTGGGCTTGGTTCAGTTCGCATACATACCTGTCGCACGAAACACTTTCGCATCCCATCTATTTTACCTGATACCACCGATCATATCATTAAAACTCACCCACAATGCTTTGCAAAGCCCTCTCCGCCACAGTGCTCTTATCGGCCCTCTCAGCCGTTCAAGCACAAACCTTTACCAAGTGCAATCCTACCAAGACCAGTACGCTTTTCTCTCCAAACTGTGATATTGTGCGGTGCTAACATTCAACAGCATGTGAGGATGATGCCGCCCTAGGAGGTGTCCAAGTCACCGACTTCAGCGAAGAGAGCGCCGACTGGTTTGCTTTAGAAGGAACGACGATTGATTACAACGGAGGAGCCAACTTCGTCATCTCCAAGAAGCTCATGGCACCCACCATCCAGTCGCACAAGCACATCATGTTCGGGTCCGTCTCGGCTGTCATGAAGCAGAGCCCCGGCGCCGGAATTGTTAGCAGTTTCATCCTGGAGTCGGATGATCTCGATGAGATTGACTGGGAATGGCTAGGATCGAAGCCGAACGAGGTGCAAAGCAACTTCTTCGGCAAGGGAGATACTACCACTTACGACCGAGGTCAAACCCACATGGATCAACCAAACACCATTACCGAGTACCTCAACTACACTATCGAGTGGACTCACGAGTCTATCACATGGAGTGTGGGTAAAGTTGGCGAGGCGAGCGAAGTGTTGCGCACCACCACATATGACGACCCTCTTACCCACGGAGGCAGCCGTTATCCTCAGACTCCCATGAAGGTCAAGATCGGGAACTGGATCGCCTGCCCGGATGCGACCGACGTGAAGTTGGCTGGCACTTGTGAATGGGCCGGTGGAGAATTCAACGCTGCCGGAGGACCATACACCATGACCGTCAAGAGCGTCACCGTTCGCGACTACGGATGTGGTAGCAGCAGCACCCCTTACAAGTATGGAGACAAGTCCGGATCCTGGGAGAGCATCACCCCTAAGGGATACTGCGCTGGTCCACTAAAGAACAAGGCAGCATCCCCCGCCGGTTCATCTTCCCCAGCCACTACCGCCACCACCAAGAAGGGTGGTGTTTTCGTCGAAAGCTCTACTGTATCATCCAGCGCTTCCTCCGCTACTGGCACCAAGGACAGCGCCGGCAAATCCCAAAGCGAAACCACCCTCGTCGTTGCCAGCCCTACTACCGGCTCGGCCACAACTCCAGCCGCCGTCAGCTCCACCACCTCGATACCTGCCCAGATCTCGGACAGCGCAGCCGTGAAGCCCAAGCACAAGATGGGCGCTCTCGATTTCGGTGTCGTCGCCCTTGGTCTCGGCCTCGGGTACCTCGTCATGTAAATTTTCCCTCACCGGCTGAGAGGAACCATATACATAGATCACGAGACTTCTTTTGTCTATACGCATTTGCTAGCAAAACACCAACATCGCCTTTTCAGGCAACGGGAAAGTAGATATGAAGAGCGTCTCACAAGAGATTAGCGATTGTACAAACCCCCAAGGGAAAGCATAACCATGGCATGTTCACAAATTGTATGCATAAGCGATGGAGTTTAGGGTGTAGATAGAACACACATTATTAATACCAACCAAATATATACAAGAACTTTACAAACACTCTCCACGCTCTCTCTCACGCTCTCTCTCACGCTCTCTCTCGCGCTCTCTTCTTCATTTCCAGTTTCCCCTCCCTCTTCCCCTCCTTGCAACTGTCCTTCTTTCAAAATTTGGAAACAAACGCCCTTTCCAATCCATTGTCACCAACCTCGTACTAATTACGGTTCCATGGACGGGGGCCTTAGCCTGATATTTTCCCGCGCCGGTACCCTTTCTCGTCCCGCCGCTTGCACCAGTTTTATTGGGACGCGTCGTCGTCCTCGTCGTCGTACGTCGTGCGTCCCACTAAATCAATCCCTCGCCCCTAAGACAGACCTGTTTCTATTTTCAGCAACAAAAGTCAAAGTCCCACATGGTCAAAAACAGCGCCTCCCCACCCAAAAAAAACCCCCCCAGAAACTCTCTTTGTTGCCACCGACCGTCAGTTTTCCCCCCTTGTGGCACGATCGCCTTTTCTAGCTTTCTTCTACGCTGTGTGACGGAAGCGACCGAGGAGGGTGGTGCAATATGGGGGAACCAGGTGGGTTTGACCAGATGGGGGTTTTTCTTGGCAAGGAGGAAACATGATGTAGTTGTGTGTTGCTATCGAAGACTGATATCATGCAATTGAAAAAAAGAAGGTAACAGCGCTATGGTTCTGATAACTTGCATGTCTTTATCTGGAACGTATTCACCTTTATTGATTTGATTTGATTTGAAAACGTAAAAAGTGTGGAGATTGCTTCGCGTGCTACTTTGTCATGGTACTGAAAGCTTCAGCGAGAAGACAGAGAGAAGGAGTGATCGGGTGTCGATTTAAGGTTTTGACTCTTTCCACCGCGCCGCTAGTCAGCCATTGCTATTTCGAGCTCGCGTTTTTAAGGTTTTAAGGTTTGGCTCCGTTGGTATATTCTGGTGGCGAGTATTGTTTTTTTCACTCGTCTATGAGATGAGGAATTGCGAGGAGGCAGTTTGTTGGTTTGTGGGTGTGTGTGGGAGATGTATCTGAATCGTGGTTGGGTCATGTGGCAATACTAGACCTTTCAGTTGTAATATTGTGGTTGGAATGTAGAGATATGGATGGGATAGCATAGAGGAGGGATGTGGATTTTGTGTGATAGGAGAGATCTACAATTGTGGCGCCGTCTTTAGATGGAGATGCGAATTCTAGAAATGCCATAGGGAAAGAGAACATGATCTGTCAAACAATCCAGACTAAACTCTGTCAGACGTACGTCAGTCAACCTTGCCGCCTCCGCGAAACATCTTAATATGGATTGAGAGCTGTACGTCAATGCTACGACCGCTAGTAAACTCGCAGATGCATAATGTGACATGGTCTTGAACAAAAGTGCCTTTGGATGACTTGGACGAGATGGCGATCGTTAACTCAGTGTGAAAGATGGACACATTATGTATGTTGTATCTTTGGTAATAGATACTTTGTCTTTGTTGCATTTGCTGTGAACAACGCACTTTTTAGACACCTAGAACCGGAATAATGATGCCAGAGAAAATTGAATCGCGTTTATTATTCAGTCTATAAACTTACTTAGTCCCTTCAAGGCCTTTATTTGGGTTTATGGCCATTCGTCTATGTAGCATAGGCAGTTTGAATTTGGGAGCTAAATACTCAAAACTAACAACGTCAAAACACTTGCAAGACAATCATGGCTTTCCTCAGTGAATTATTCCCACGGAAGCATACGAATAAAGAGGAGCGAGGCAATATCAGGTGGGTATGCTGTAAGAGAAGCCGAGCATATGCAGAGTTGGCTGATCGGTGGGGATTTATCACTGTCTGTGGACGAGAAGTCTTAGGCAGGCGGAGATGCTCCTGCGGACACAAGAAATGTAGCCGTTGTACGGGAGTGCTCGTGAACTAAATCTCACAAGTAGATGTTGGCATGGTTCAAGGAGCCACTGTAATTATGACCGAGATAAACTAGATACTGATGAATTATTGAACTTCCCTTATGTTACAAAGTATCCAACCTACTCATGACTTTGAGCTTACTATTGTATATTCGGAACAGCTGACTTTCGAATCAAGCTTTTTGAAAATTAAGCCTTCAATTCGCAATCCCTCGCTTCTTGTGCTTGACTTCTGTACGTGCCCTTCATTTTCATGTGGACTTAGTACTTCCCACGAATACCACCTGAACGCTCGCAAATCTGTGAAAAAATGTTAGCTGGAAGTCTAGACATAGCTGCTGGACAGAATTTACGCAGCAGTAGCGGCGAATATTTCCACTCGCCGGGCACCGGTAATCAAAGAAAGTGTCACTGAGAATAGTGCCGTGAAAAGAGAAACGATTGCTAGTCGAGTCGCCATATCTGTTACAAGATACAGGACGACAATAGCGCCAATTGGAATGAGGGTCGAGATAAGCGTTCCAAGGATGTTTGATATGCGGTAGAAATAGGTATCGCGGTACAGAAACATGTTACTCTCTAAATCGAAGGCGTCGGCAGGAGCCAGCTCTTTAGGATCTGTCAAGTGTACTTCCAATTTTGCGACGCTGTCTTTCATTACACCTGAGCCAGGAGGTGTAGTATTTGTTAGTTGTGGGGACGACGACTGGTCTGATCTACTCGTACTGGCAAGTTCAAGAGCGTTTTCCGGTTTCTGAAAAGATTAGCAGAGAATAGTGTTGGCTTGAGATATGTCGTACCTTGATCCATCGGCCAAAAACATGGTGGAAAGGTGTTACGAGGATGCCATGATAAAACTTTGGTAGTGCATAAAGCAGGCCACGAGTGAAAACATCTTTCTCCCTGGAAGCCAATGCTCCAAGACCGGCGGCGTTTTGATCATCATATACATTCCTGTCCGCACCGACAAAACTACAATTACCCATGCTTGGTCTCTCGAGCCACTTTTGCAAGAATTTCAAGTCTTGCTGATCAGGGCATGGTATGCTTCTTATCATCCGATGTTGAGCAACGGCTTTATCTACACGGACTTAGTCTATAATATACAAAAACTTATGATGGCTCACAATACTGCTTCAGCTTAGCTCGAATCTCCAACCATACTTCCCATTGCTCACTGTCTTCTGAAGAGCTTAATTCGGCCCAATCTTTAGCACATAATCTCCTTTCTGGATCCGAAGACTCGGCATCTTCTTTCATGCACTTGGATAGGTATTCTTCTAGATTTATAATCTCGGCTTGGAGGTAGAGCAGATTCTGAGCACTGAGCTTTTCGAACTTTTGGAAAATAAGAAAGTGACCGTCTGTATGGTCATTTCCCATAAGCTGTGCGAGTTTGGGATAGCCTTCCATGACGCGGCCAGTCGTTTCTGTTTGTGAGTCTTAAAATTCGAATGTTTAGGTTTTCAAATTCTACAGGAATCATTGTTTCTATAATTCCCTTATCTCTTTCTGGTTTTGGGGGAACAGGATAGTTGCGAGGCAGACTACAGCCTTGCAAGGCAGAGCCATTGGGCAGTGATGCAGGCGTATCTTAAGGGTGGTTGACCACAGGACCTTATTGGGCCTACTGCAATTGTTGAACATCACCGATTTTTGGGACATGAGGCTCGAACTTAAGCTTTTCGAATTTATAATCATCTAAATGCAAACGTGACGAGCAAAGACAAGTAAACAATTTGTTAATAAGCTATTTCTCAGCTGCTCTCATCATCTCATTTCTGTAAGATTTCGTACGTTTTTCTCAACGCCGAAAGATTTTGTGTGAGAGAATCACCAGTCGATCGGCAGAACAAAATCAATTGATGCATTCTAGACATGCTCAATCAGCGCTCAAGCGTATTTGAAATCTCACACTGCAAGAAAATGAATCCGCTGCTGAAATAAAAGAAACGCGGAGGAGACGAGAGAACATATTTTCATATATTCGGAAGCAAATTTGCCATAATTGGATAAAAATGTCTCGGGTCAGTCTAAAGACAGGATGTTGAAGCTATTCGTAAAGTAAATTGCTAAAAACCAGCCGCTAAATATAAAATGTTAGATTACTTAACTGCCAAAACATGAAATGTCCATCCTTCTCGTGCGTAGCAATCGATGGTATGGCCGCCGGTACTTAAATACTGATGAATGAGATATATATGAGGGCTGTTAAGAAAAGGTTCTGACCGAGTACAAATGGCGTCCAATTAAACAGCAACGTCGTCATAATGCTGAAACACGAATTGGCCCAGCAAACCACCATGATTGATGCATACCCCGCGATCAATCGACGACATGGAGCCACCTCTTGCGAGGCCTTCAGTTGAACAACTCACTATCGGCCACCGATACATCGAATGTCGTCCCCACAGCGCATAGTTCATCGTCAGCTGTAGGAAAGCCTTAGGAGCTATGGCCTCCAATTCTTCGTGCCAGGCAAAACGACGCAGCGAACGACATCGCGACAAGGCTGCGGACCAAAGCAGTGAACGTCCCTTATCATCGAACCATCCGACGTCGCATCATTCTGGCAGGGCGTCGAGATCTGTACAGCCGATCATTAATATCAACTACAACTTCAACGGGGATGGTATGACGATAAAAGGGAATGCCTTACTTGGACCCCCTAGGGAAGAACCTTCTAGATCCCACTTATTGCCACCTCAGCCAGACCCGAAGGTATCACGATTAAAAAGGAAAAGTAGAGAGCGCATTCAAATCGACGACGAGAGCTCCGACGCCTCATCAGTATATTCCGGTAGGTCTCGCGAATCGTCCATATCACGACCAACTCGCCATGCATCCTCCCGGCCGGTGGCAAATTCGCTAGATCATGCAGGCTTGGATGAAGGATATGGCACATCAAGCATCCAAGGAGATCGTACTAAGAAAGGAAAGGAGAAAGTGGAATATGGATCACCGTCTGTTCCGGCACGGAAGACTCGAAGGGCAAAACCCGAGTCGGACGACGATGAAAGCTCGATAAGTGGTGACGAAACACACCTTGCAAAGGAAGAGAAACAAGAAGAGGATACAGATGACGACGATGATGTGAGAGCTGCTTTCGTCTGCATCGTTCATTGCTGATACAAGTAGGAGTTTGCAAAGAGGACAATCTCGGTAGCTGATGCTAATAACCAAGGGGTTGAAGTCAAGGCCATCCTCGACACTGGAACAACACCAGATTGTTAGTACATTTTCGATTGAAAACTTTCATATTCGATAAGGCCCTGGGTGTTGCTTATTCTTGAGACATGTCTGCGGAGCAGAAAGATGACATGCTTTTGGAGTACACAGCTCCCGAGAGGTTTTCCTATTTCCTAATGTGTACAATACTGGATAAACTAACTCCAAGATTGTCACGAACAGGGGTCTCCCAACATTACCTGACAGACGTACTGAAATTGAAAATGTGCAAAGAAAAGGATAAGAAGCATATCGACAAGGAATTCAGTGATTTTCAAGGCAAAACCTTCAAACCATCTGGAATAGTGGAATTGATCATAATCAGTGACGAATTCGAAGGCGTAAACTGTCGGAAACTTTGGTTCTTGGTTTCGCGATTAAGCACATTCAAAATCCTTCTTGGCAAGAAGACAATCAGAAGGGAAGGATTACTTGTTCGCAGTGCCCGTGCCCCCTTTTTGGGAGATGCAGCACATGTCGGACTTCAAGATAAGACTTCCAAGAGTAAGCTATGCTAATGCTTGGTCGCAGAATGATCTGGCTGACACATAAGTAGAAGAAGAGGCTGAAGTTGCGCGAAGGAAAAATGATCAGGACAAACTGGCAGCAGAGCAGCAAAAGAAACGAGAAGAGAAGAGGAAAGCCAAGTCGAAGGAAAAGCAAGAAGGACGAACTCGATCAGCAAATCTGGCGCAAGTATCAGAAAAATCTCCACGGAGGATCTCAGATTCAAAATCTTCAAGTAGTTCAAAGCCATCCTCAAAATCGAAAATAAAAGAACGAGTAGTGGAAGAGAAAATTTCATCTGAATCCTTGGAAGGCACCTGGTAGTGCCAAATTCTGTCTGGAATATGTAATGATTGTGTAATGATTGTGTAAATGGAGCTTTTCGGTATGGATTTGGAAGAGGCGTTTGCGGCGTCGCAGGTATAGATTTTGGGATTGGATAGATAATAGGATCGCAAGCCCTGGTCAGGATGGGTTTTTTCTATGGCGTTAACAGCAGCTCAGGGTGGCGGTGTTCCACGAATGGGTATTACAGGCAGTACCGCCACTAGATACCCCAACTGTTGTGCAATATGCTGTAACATATAAATGGACAATTTCGTCAATTAATATAAACGGCATTTTGATCCGGGATAGCTGCAGTAAGTGCACCGCTTCATGTAGAGGGTAGGCGCAGTGAAGCAATGAAACAACATTAGGTGGCCTCCCATGGCCACGGGTCCTTTTGAGTCAGAAGAGAGAGATTTTCTTTTGGTGCAGTTACACGTGAAAAAAAAAGCTGCGATGAAGTCTGATATGTCAAAAATGATGGGAAAAGCCAGTCCCCAACAGCGAAGTGATGATATTATGTAGGGAGGCATACAAGAAGCAAGGGCAAAAGAAGGATGCCAAGGGCTTTAGAATGAAATGCACTAGTGTAACTAAGCCAAGATTGACATCCTCGCTTCTCGGCTCGCTAATTCAGGGGTAACGAGTACAAGTGCTCGAGTATGAACACACTATGTGTGCAATGTCATAGTAAAAACGAAGTTTTGCCAGATATTTTATAGATGTACTGACAGATATAACTGATCCAAGGTGTCATGAGTGTGGCTAATAAAACAACGCCGTACACGAGACAAACTTTAGAAATCTTTGTACCAACGAAATTGATTAATATGGCAAACATGACCAGACAAGCATTAGTATGGTGCCAAAATCAAACTTGGCTTAGGCCCAAACGTCTGGTTTTATTCAAGTCTGTACATATCGGAATTTGTAACAAGGCTGGAATCCTATTTCAATTGTTCTGAAACTCAGTCTGTGCGTGATCCAACCAATAAGCTACCCATATCAATATGCCACACATCTTTGTAATACATATCTAGTATCCTACACCAAAAAGAAACCACAGAGCGGTCTGCAGTCGCAGTTTCAGCATTCCACGGTTTCATAGTGAACTCAAGTAGATAACCCTGTGTTGAAGTTTAAGGCGAAACCGTGAACTCGACGAACCTTAGCGTTGATGGCAAGAATCTGCTGCAGATTGCGATCATAACAATACCTAGTCATATGTAACGATTCACCCAGAATCGAAAACTAATTTTTTTTCCTCAGTGATACACCTGTCTATATTTAGTCTCTCCCTATATTGCGGTTTGAGAAGATCGTCAATTTTTGAGAAGTCAAACTTTGAAAAACAAGCCGTGACTGAAACCACAATTAAAGAAGAATTAGAGACATACGATACAGTATTGATAACGAACCTGCACTTGACACAACCTATGGGAGCACCATAATATAATGAAAACTTTACATTCAGAGCAGCTGATCTGTGACAAATGCTAGCCTGGAGCGAAGCCAAAATTGGCAGCTGAAAAGAGTATCATCTGAAGTCTGATTCTTCTCAACTATACCTTCTATATCAAGATATAAATCTACCCTACATATGATTTATATCAGCATCAAAATGACTGTACTGTGCAACGGTGCTAAACGATGGTGTTTTCCCACTACGATAGATTCAAGCCACAATTCTTCTTTTTCTTCTTCTTTCTATAAATTTTATCAGCCGTGGTTGGACTTCTGGTAGGTATGACGAGCAGAGGCCAAAAAACCAATGGCTAGAATATGAATAATTGTCTAGCATAATTGATTATTGATATCTTATTGTAGAATGGTAAAGTCTATAATGAAGGAACGCCCCAATGTTAGGGCTATGAGAACTCTTATTAACAAAAAACAGATTGACAGCATTGACACACATCTTAACGATAGAGATATATGGATACCAACATTCAAATTTAAGATAGTGCAGTGAGTTTATTATTTTGGAAATTTATTGGTGCCTATTGCACTACTTGGTCTCTACGTATATGCAGATAGCATCGTCTCCCGCAATCAATTGCTGTCTCTAAGCACAACAATGCAAGAACGATCAAAGCTTATAGTCAAATGAGGCAAAGTCTTAACCAGAAATAAATGAGTCCTAACCACTCGGTTCATACTTTCCTTTTAAAGAGATATATCTCAATTTGCTGATCCTCCCCATCTAATACTGGTAAGGGTATGGCCGCCTTCTCATCAACCACCCAACTATCCTTATCCATCAGCTCAAAAAACACCATCTCACTCTCATGTCTGACCTTCATCGCTAACAGCACCATTAACTCCGGATTGCCCTCCGCGACCCGTCCCAAGGTGGTTACCAAATCAGGCACCACATCAGGATTATAAGTGCAGTCTGCCACAACGGCTACATCCCATTTGGTGGATTGGACATTGACAGGGAGGGGTTCGGACCAGTCTAGGACTTGGTGTGTGGGCTTAGATGAAGGTAGGAGAGCAAGATTGTGGGTAAGGATCTCGACAGCTTCAGGAAGATCGGTAAGTAGTATTTGAGGATTACGAAGGACGGCTGAAAGGGCGATGCCAACAATACCGCACCCAGCTCCTAGCTCTAAGATGTTGAGGTTTTCTTGAGCCATTTTCTTCTTGAGATTTGGGAGCCCTGGCAAATTGGGTGTCGACCTATGGATGTGGAGGAGGTAGGAAGATAGTATCAATCCAGCGTCCCTTGGCAGCGTTAGTCAAAAGAAAATAAAGGGACGTACCTGTCCGAATTGATCATACCAGATGTGACGTGCTATGCTTTCTCCAGTTTCTTCCCAGATTCGAACCCGCCTATCTTCAGACAAGAAGACTCGCTCTGCCATACTGATAGCAACAGTGCTTTGGCCCTTGATAGATGCACTCGCATCTATTTCCATACTTCTTACGGCCACAACACCCCCTTGGCACTTGCTGCTTGTAACATCTAGCAACAACGCTGCCGAGAAACTGTCCACTGCATATACCGCATCCTTCGGTCGGACTAGCAGCTTGAATTTCTTCCCATTTCTCATTAATACTGGTGAAATAGGTAGCTTTATCTCTATGCTTCGCATCCCATCTTGGCCATTCCATACATATTCAGACCCTTTTCCTACCTTAGTTCCATCGCTTAGTTCGAGCTCGACTAACAAAATGAGCTTGGAGAATAGAAATGATTCTCCTAGATCGGTTGTTATGGTCACCTTGGCATTTAGAGTTAATGCAGAGCCACCAAGTAGCCGAGGTGGTTTGAGGAAGCGTATGTAATGCATTTCACACGATTGCCTTTAAAGCTTTCTTGGTCCTGGTAGAAGTAGAAGAAGAGAGAAGTGATACAACTCTGTACTGAGTATGTACAAAGACAATAGCGGCTGAGGGCTCGAGCAATGGCCGTTTATTTGGGACAACAAACAGGGCAAAGCCTTATTGTAAAGTGCACCCGGTCATTAATTGTCTCCTGTTCGAAGTTGCCAAGCAGTAGCCTTTCTTATACGACGAATCCGTTAGGGATAGCCTCGCCAAACTGTCTCTTCCCAGTATGCTTTGGAAGCTGAGCGATGATGTAGGTCGCCTCTTGGAAGACCAAGCGTGTGTTACCAAAGCACGTTATTCCTGCAGCCCTACAACTGCTTACTAGGATTCTGTGCAGCCAGTCGTAGTCAATTGAATGAATGGCAGAAGTTGGTGAATATTGGGACGCTCAAGCTGATACTTTTTTGCTCCTGCTTGACAAGTCTTCCTCAACAAGGTTTCTGAATGGTTACACCGGGTGCTACCAGCTTCCAGTAGCCAATGTCCGGTCGAAGAAGTACCCACCAACCACGTCTTTTAGAATTTGTAAGTTTCGTAGCTGTATAGCACTTGTTATTTCCGAATAGATCACTCCAACAGCGTTGTATTCGGCCCCTCGATCCAGCATGCAAGGCACCACAGGGTACCTACCTAAAACCCTCGTCTAAGCGCCAGATTTCCCGTCTTGACGTATGACACGACGTGCTCCGATGTTAAAAAATGCAATATAATCAGCGGCACAGCCTCGTGGAAGTCTCTGTAGTTCAGGTCTCAGCCTTCCGCCCCAATGTTGGTTGACCAAAACTAGGCAAACCTCGTCTACCGTAAGCGCTGAGCCGTTCTCAATTCTCGACTAATTGTGTGCGTAAGGAATCCAGGGTTGCATGCATGCATGCACTAAGATAACCACCCTATGTTATCGGTCTGAGATCGTGTAGTGGGGAGAAGCGCGCATATGCTGAGTGTTTGTATTCTGGCTGATATGCAGTAGGCGGGGTGTGGCAGCTGAAAATAGATATCGTCAGCGAGCTACATGCAGAAAACGTCTACTGCCTCTTCTGCAGTGTGGTAAAGCTATAAACGGATTCCAGCGTATGCGTACCGCTGTTGTGGGTTATCTGGTATTGAGCAAAACGTGTGGTGTGTGGCACTGATCCCTTGTGGTGGAGTGATGCCGAGAGGTATTCCCTTTGCCGAAAGTTCCATTCCTGGTATCCGAACTTTCATCATCGCAGTTGATCTGGCCTGCACCGTTTCATCGACAAGCATATGATAGTTTGGTAAAACGACACCCACCTGATCATCATTCCCAAATGGCGTATTTCTTACATCGAATCAATGAATTTGGTGTTCTGACCATCACTTCAATAAATTCATCGCACATCGCGGTTATGGCTGGCCGACTCAAACTCGTCAGCGGGTCAAATCGTGTGCCGAGCTCTTTGAATTTCCCCAAAGAAGGACAGTAATTCTGTCAGTTTGCGATGAGCAACGCTAGACTTTCAAGTGACGGTGGGTATTAACAGCGAATCTGTGGTGAAGACCGCCAATAGTAATGAAACCATTTTGCATTTTACGTCCTGTAATCGCACCTCAAGCCACGGTGAACCAGATCGGATGGTCTCTTCAGCAAAGGATTGGAGGAAGTAAGAAGACAGGATGCCAGTGTATCCCAGAAATCAAGACCATGTGGTGTACTTGGGGTTGGGTGACATTTGCAATACTGGCGAGTAAGAAGTCAGTTTCGAGACGTTGTACAGCCATACCTCATCTGTGAGCATTTCCACGATTGGAGCCCACAAATCGCTCTTCTAGAATTGCTAGCTTATCCCTCCTGTGGGTGTGAGGATGCTGACGTTGACTGGAGGCCTGAAGAGCGCCGCGGGGTGAGAATCTGACTACGAGGGGTATTGCATGCACGAACCGATCCGTTACGTTTTGCGGATATTCACAAAGCTGATTGAGAGTGGGAGTTGCTGCTCGGGCTGTATGATCACTGGGGTTTGGGTGTGGTCGATGCCTTTGGAGTGACGCTATTCTGAAATGCACTGCCTAGAAGATATATTAGTAGACATATGAAAGATGTGTCTTGGTATCGAAATGTATATGCCCTGCAAAGAGCTTGCTTGTTCATATTAGGGTTGACATTAGCCTGATTGCCATGATAATTATAGGTCCAGCTACTTTGTTTACAATTTGGCATGGGAGAAGACGATATCAGAAGACGACAAAAAGCTGTAAATGGAAAGCATAACAGAAAACTCTGTATTGAACAAGACATAGCTTTCAAATGTTTAATTTCTTTAAAATATTGGTAGGATATCTAAAAAAGACAAACTTGATCCAGGGACTACGACAGAACCCATGCGCTAGTCACCCATATGCCACCATGAGAATAGACAATATTATTACAATCTCCCTCTTATTGCTCCATCCAGCCTGCTGTGTGACCCCCAGTGTCCAAAAAATGCAACGCAATATCCCTTGAATGCAAAACCAGCTGCTAGCGCGAAATTGACAAACTAACTTTTCCCTCGCTGTTTCCATGGTCTTTATAACCTCCTCATGCCAGATTGGCCCAGGTAGGCGGATTGCTCCGTGTATCCGTCTTTATATTCTTACAAAAAAGCAACCACCGAACGGGGGTATCATCGTAAGAAATCGCAAGATGATCGAAAGAAAATAAAAACTCCTCCGTATGTGCTCCAAATCCTATTCATGTTGACCTGGGTTTCGTAAAATATCTTCGCAATTCGCATCGAATCGTAGATTCCAGAGCCGAATAGACGACATGAATTTCTCCGTGGCCTCAAGTTGTCTATCGCGTCCGAAGATGGAATCGACAAACTCTGTGCCCGCATTTTTTCCTAGTTGTGCTGAGTCCTTGCCACTCTTCTTGCCTGCCTTCAGCATAGGTGTTTCGCAGGATTTCAGCAATTTTTTTAGTTTGATTGTAAGACGCTCCCCTGATTCTATAAAATCATCTACCATCTCTCTGTTCTCTTTCTGTCGAATCCGTGGCATGCATTCCTCCGCCCTCTTGACTTTGCCCGCAAGTTGAATGAGAAGTAGCCAGAGCTCGCCCGCCATATCTGCGATAGGAGTTGCTGGACCATGGTGATAGACCGTCCAATCGTAAATCCACTTGCCGAGGCTGTTGGCATCAAAGACACTGCCTAGGAGCATAATCGGCTCCTCCGAAGGGTCCCAGTTTTTGAGTGAATATCCCGGGGGAATACGGTGTTTTCGCGCATCTGCCTCGGTGGCTTTTGGTGTTGGTGCTGGCTTTTTAGGTGAGGTGGTGGGGCGCGAGCTTGATGATGGTCGCTGTGGCGTCGAGGATGATTGTCGACGCTTTCTTAGAGGAGGTGGTGTTTCGTAACGTGGTGAATCGTGGTCATCTCTATCATAGGAGTAACTTTGAGCCTGAGAGTAGCGATAGGGATCAGTTCCTTTTCCACGATAATTGTAAGTTGCCTTCGTGGCCCGAATTGGCACGCGATGCAATTCACCATCGACCAGAAGGTCTACGTATTCATAATCATCCTCGTCGCTCACCCCATAAGAGGGTCGATAGGAGTAAGAATTTCGCCGCTTTGCTTCATAACGTGGCCCCGCCGACCAGGAACTTTTTTTCGAACTCACATTGGCAGCAGTTGCGTAATGTCCGCTGGAAGTATATCTGGGAGAGAAACTCCCCCTTGGAGAATATCCATAAGCATCCCCAGAACTAGTGTGTCGTGTATGTTGTCGTGATGAAGGTCGTGCGGAGAATCCGTAATGGTGAGGCGATCCAGCCGGGGACGGGGTTGGACTGAATGGGTAGTAGGCTCCTGGGTGGTGTCCAGGAGGAGTGCTATATGGCGAGAAGGTGTTCATGTTATCCTGCTCGTCCGAGATGTCCCAAGTGACACCCGTAAACAAAAAGAAAAGAGATCAAACGCGCCTATGTCGACGCGCGAAGATTGTGACGAGGAAGTCACCGTGGTATGTAGTCGGTACGAGAAGGAAGGGAAACCGTCGTAGTTGAACCGTACATGTCAAAAACTGGCCTGCGATAATCTCTCAAGATGGACGACCTGGAGGTTTAGGGATGGAGTCGACGTTGATGTTCGACTTCCGAAGTTTCGAGAAAGAGCTGGATATCTGATCCGGCTCGTGGCAAGTATTGGTAAGCGGTCGTTAATAACAGTTTTGGGGGGGATCGATTTGGTTCCGTTGGTATGGTCGAGAATCAAAAGAGCGATGGCTGGGGAGGGACGGAGGAGTACTTATTTCGTCCGGGGGAGGAGTGGAAATTTGGACGGGACTCTTGGTGCGTTGGCTTGGGCGTGAATGCAGGGGCTGTGAGAGGAGTCAGCCACCCAAAATAAGAATTAAATAATAAGAACGTCGACCAGCACCAATAGAAAAATAGTCCGACCAGGGCTTTGCGTGCATGGGGCAATAGAATGAGTTCTGATTAGACCCTTGATAATCATAATAAGAAAATATGATGCTCTGAAGGCGGTGGGCGACACAGGCTGCGGTACCTGGGGCGTGCTTTGATATTGCGAGGGGGAAGGGATCCGGGAGTGAGGTGAAGTGAGGTAAAAGTGAACTGGGGACGGGGATTCTGGCACAGAGGAGGGGCTTCTTACCGGCCATACGAGAATTAGTGAAATTTGGGTGCAACGCGAGCCCCTGAAACGAGGGTCTATCGTGCAAAGACAACAGCCTGTGCGCCAACAACCATGGCAAAGCAGGTCAAGCGAGATTTGGCAATATTCAACGGCGATGTGAAGTCTCTTTGACTTTGCGTACCGGGCGGCGGACTGATAAGCTAACGGGGAAAGAAGGTTTGGGAGCCGCGAGCCGCAAAACGATCTGGTGGAATGATATGTGATGACTGATTGCAGGACCCACGATGAGCACTCGGTGAATCTTGGATGACGGCGCCGGCGAGCAAGGCCCAGGAATGTAGTTGATGACGAGGAGAGATTGCAAAGATTCCACCCTGGGTGATTGGCAGTGGATGCGTTATGATTTGATATAAAGCAATGGTCCGCGCTGTCTTGCCCTCATCGATTGACCGAAGTTGGAATCGATGGCAAGGTCCTCCTGATCTATGATTCCCGCGACTTGAGTCACTGTCTGTCAGGGTGATATCGATGAGTCCAAATGATGCGTATTGTTGCGGTTTGAGCTTTCAGCGTGGCAAGATTGAAGACTTGTTCGAGAGTCGAATCGCAACGCCGAACGATGCTTCGGTCGCCAGTGTCCAACACGGTTGAGTAAGCGTCAACGAATCGACCGAGTGAGTTGAGGGGCTGAAAGACTATTTGTTGCAGAGAAAGCTGTATAAGACAGCTGCAGCCGTAATGTTGTTCCCAATGAGCCGGACTTTGGCCGCCGGAAGAAGTCAAGTCAAGTCGCGAGGATGATCTGCTTGGAATTCTTTGCTTCGCTTCCTTTCTTACCTTACTTGGAGGGACTTACTCTGATTATACAAAGCGAGGGCTGGCTATTCTGAGTAAGCTGCATCCGACAGGTGTGTGTATTGGCCGAGGTGGTTGTCACGGTTTATTCTTACAAATTGTTGTCTTATTTAAAGATGTTTGCGCAGCAGATGCGCATCAAGAGTCGGTAGTGCTACCTACGACGCCTACCTACATACATATACATAGATTTGGCAATTCAAACTTGACCCGAAAGGAAGAGGTCTTGTGATTCACCATCCCACCCATTATCCGAGCAGCAGTCTTCAATCCTACCACGACGGTACTATTCGCCACGATGTGAACGCTATGCGCCGCGAGGCTTGCCCATCACCAGGAACAAAGTTCTATCACGCTTACTATCACACACATCATTATCATCCTTCCTTATTAGCATCTGATAGCCCTACCACACCTGTTCCCATTCTGTTCCCATTCCCGACGACCCTATTCCCTTCCCATCCGCGACAATTTGTACGCTACAATGTCCCACCTACATGATCAAACATGGGGCTGGTTACTTCCCACAACCGTCCATCCTCCTGGGCCTTTTCTGGTGTTCAACCAGGTTCTAGTGTTACCGTGTGTGAGAAAGCACCCTGTTCGTTTAATAAAGGATTTCATATCGAGTTTATCGACTGCAATGGTACCTACGAACCTCGTCAATCATCCCTGATCAGCGAAGCGCACGCCGGCGTTCCAATCACTGTGGGATCTTCATGCTCGCAACACAAGCACGACGTCCAGCCTCCAGGTGCGGTCCAACTTCATAGAAGATTAGCACGAACCATCATTCCCAGTGCTCTACAACGGACTTGATCAGGGTCAGCACATGGCGATCCGCATCTAAGCTGCTGCTAATGTCTGCTACCGACAACTACTGCACGACCACACGCAGGCTGCGGGATCCCCTTAAGTACAGCGCTCCGTCCGGGACGATTGCTCTGTTGGTAACGCGCTGTACCTACTACTGTACAGTATCTCTCTTAGGGTACCACAGCGCTGGTTCCGACGGCTCTGGTGGTGGCTCTTTCACGCTTCAGTGCATTCCTCGCCGGCCCCGTGAAATCTACCAACCAACAATCAATACGGACCCCGGGTATTAAACATCACCCCCCCAGCATCTCCCCCCTGGACAGCCGGAGCTCGATAATTTCCTAAAGGAGCAGCACATCTGATTCTGCCGTTATCTTCCATGGCTGGCCTGCTTGTCACCTCCTGGTCTTTCCTGGGCTTCCTGGTTTTCAATTTGCAGAGTTTTCACGTCCTAGATCCCCAAATCTGAGTCACCAACCGCCGCGCATTGCTTCACCGTTCCTTTGGCTTGCTTCTTCCTTCTCTGATTCCTACCCAAACACCTGCTCACTCGCTCGTGGACTAACTGCGGACTAGTGGCCTGGTTCTGCGTGGTGAATGGCTTCATACGCTCGGATGTAATGACGATGAGTGGCCGGCCGGAAGCAGCCTCGCATGGTGCATGAAAAGCACCTGGTAAGCCAGCCCTCCACGTTGCACAAGAGCCAAGCATTCAGACAGCGCAAATCCACTTCCGCTCCCCCCGCTAGCGCTCCCTCCCGCCGCCCCCGCTCGGATTGGCTGGAGACTGGAGCATATGCAGAACGACAGGCGCACTAATGCACCACGGCATCTATGCGCCACCATCGCGACCCAAAGAAAAGTATTATACACGAGTGCGGTACTCGACCATCACGCATTTTACACTTTTACCTCACCTCCTCGACCAAGCGGTGTATGCCTTCGTTTACACGTGTCACACTATAGCAGGAGCTGCTTGAATGCTTTAGATGCTTGGTGACGTAAGGAGGGAATCCTTCATACATCTCTAAAGAAATTCCGGGATATTGTGATCTTGGAAACACTCCCAGTTTGTGAGGCGGGGAGCGGTCGAGAGAGAAGAGTAGGAAGTCTTTGGGTTAGCTCTTCACGCTGTGATAGTGTCTGCCGGTCCTTTGAGAGCGCGCTAAGAAGCAAACGGATCCAAGGGTGAAGTCGTCGCAGATATGACCCGGAGGCAACTCCACTCACCAGAGTATAGGCACGCGAGGTCACGGTTCCAGTGAATCAGGGCGAAGCAGATCACAAGCAGAAAATCAGACAATCAATTCGGTTTGTCATTTGCCCACTGACTTTCTCTTGAGTCATCAGTTCACGGAGATATCAAACAGGGCCAATATGTGAGTCACGTGTAGTGCCTCGTGACTACAACGAGCAAGGCAAATGTTTGCCTCCGTTCACAAGAGATATCTTATATGGAACTAGCAAATGCCCCGTTTATCTATTCCGTCGGTCAGTCCGTTATTGCTGTTTTTCTTTTCTAGATTATCACTTTCTGCTACTCTTATAACGCACTAGAATCTATTTGTCAGCATTTCAAATATGCTGTAAGCGTCCTCACACTTTGTTCGACTTGTGTATGAAGTTCTGACAGGCGCTATCTCAACATGTTATTTATTCTCTAGAGTTTTCTAGGCTTGTTAAGACCGTTATTGCTTCTATGGGTTTCGTCACATTCTTATTGCCTCTGCACATACCAACAAATAGGCTACAATGTATCACAACAAGTCTCCATCTTCTCCCTGAATGAGTCATGTTTCGTACCAGGAAAGCTGGTATACTAGGATGGAGGTACGCGGACCACTTTCTACAAACAGAAGTCTGTAAATAAAGTGCCAAGTATGGCCGGGCCTTATCTCGTCCTATGCTTCCAAGCTAGCACCCGAGACATAAATACAGACGTGAAAAACGTTTCGAAACATAGGCTTGAGTCCGTTTACCAGTGCAAAGTCTTATTGATCACTTGACCTCCGCGCTGGTTATCCTATGCGATGCTGGGATGAATTATGTGTGCAGAGGGCGGTTCATGTCTCTATCAAGACTAGATTGCCTAGATGGAACAGATGGTTGCAATTTCTTTATTATGGAAGCCTGGAACGCACAGTCCAGAGACTACTAGTATTTCTTGGACTACATGACCCCTGACATTCACCCTAATAACATCTCCGTGCAGGATAGGACGGGATTTCCCTCCGGAGAGTACCGTAAAATCTTGAGTTTTGGCCATCACATGTGTCAAGCAGTTTGATATGTCGAGAAGAAACATTTTATTTTGGTAGAGTTTTCAAAATGAAACATATCTCTTGGCCCGATGGCTTTATTCAATTCCAGCTCTAGAACCTTGATATGTGTCTCGGTTCCGATGTTCTATAATCAGGAAAGGGTAACACAGAAGAAAGTCAGCTCAGATAGTGTATGCATACACAAAATCGCTCTATCGATTGGCGTTGTCTAAACCCAGCCATCACTAGCTTGCCACCGGATCAATAGGCAAGCACAACATCAACATGGCGTTGGTAGATGCTGGAGTAGACAACGTCTGATTACGTGAGTTTTCCTATCGCGATGTAATTGCGCCTTTTAACTCCGCGTCGTTTGTTGCTGATCTATAATATCTGTCAAGAATGTTGGTAAATGGAAAATGGGAAAGGTAAACACTACAGCAGCAACTTCTACTACAATATCAAGACTCGCGAAAGGGTTACTTTCGGTGAGCTTTTGTAAGTGTCTCTAATTCTTATTATCGGCATTCTACACCTGTGGGTAGTCAAAGGATGGTCTATCTAGAGGAGGTAGCGAGATGCTCTTTGCTCGTCAGATCATTGGATGGATTGGGCATGAACTGTGAATATTGAGATGTGTATGTGTTTATCTAGATGTAAAAAGCATGTATAAACATAATTTTGGATATCGACTAGTGCTATCCATAAAGTGAATTGTTTCAAGATCACCTATTCACAGCTTCTCCCTATACGTTTCATCAATACCCTCTCTTTCGATTTACTTCATTGATAAACGGTCTTCCTTCCTCCAAGCTCGTCAGATTCCTCTCCAGGATCGCAAAGCTACGTTCCACGTACGCTGTGCCTTGGCCGCTCACATGCGGCGTGATCGCCACGTTCTCCATATCCCACAGCTCGCTGTCCTCATTCAACGGCTCCGGGTCCGTGACATCTAGTGCTGCACCTCGCAGCCCTCCCTCCTCGGGCTTCTTCTTCAGCGCCGCAATCAGGTCGTCCTGTTTTATTATGCTTCCGCGTGCAATGTTGATGATTAGGGCATTCTTCTTGCCCAATATCTCGAACTCTTCGGCACCGAGGAAGTGCAGCGTCTCGGGCGTCAGTGGAACGGCGATCAGCAAGATGTCGATATCCTGCTTCAAGAAGGTGTGCAGAGATTCTTTATCCAAGCCCGAGTACCAGGCAGTTGGGATACTTCCATCCGGGTCACCCGTATTTGGCACGATATACCCACGATCCTTCCTCGACTCTGGAGTTTTCCTCGGGGAAGCAGTGTAAGCCACAACATCCATTCCTAGTGCTTTAGCTACTCTTGCCGCTGGTGGGTTTTGTCAGCACCTAATTTGCTCTGCCCTGCTTAGACAAAAGAACTTACTCTGACGCCCAATACTTCCATATCCCAAAACACCAAGCCGTTGCCCGACGCCATCGCGAATGGGACCGATCTCGGCATGGCCGCCCCATCTATGCTCTTTCTGGAGCTTGAGCAGTAGTTTCTCCTGGTGAGAAAGGGCGAGGATTTGCAAAACGACCCATTCTGCAATCTGAGGACCATGAACACCGGATGAGGTGGTCAATGGGATCTTGGTGTCTTTGTAAATTGGGGTCTCGGCAACGTGATTTGTCCCGGCGCTGAAGAAGTGAATGAAGTTCAAATGGGGAACAAGCTTTGGATCAGGGGGCAGGCTGGAGAGCGTGGCCAAGATCGTGACGTCTTTCCATTCCTCTGTTATATGATTAGTTACCTCTAGGCTGATAATTAGTTCCCAGGGAGCGTACCATCTGGTATAGTTGGATTTAAATGTTTTCCTTCAATAAAGGAGCTTGCTTTGTAGGAAAAGTCTACATTGGGATGTTTCGCCCTGATCTTCTCAAAGATCTCGGTGGGCTCTGGGAACGGCAAGATACATAGAATATGCTGTCTTGGGGGAGTTGCGTCACCCATCATTAAGAAGTTTTCCTCTGTGTCCAGCGTCTAGTGAATATACGGCACAGCACAATTGGGCAGGTAGAGGAGATTCGGTTGTGATTGCAAAGGAAGAAGATTGCGGGAATTGGGTTGTTGGTATTGTGGGAGATGATAAATCGACGATGTTCGGACTCGGACATAAATCAATTTATGGATACTGGACTGGGTTCAGTACACACATTGGTAAAGCTCGACAATCTGAGCCAAAATGTCGTGTTTTTGCTTGGCAACACGCCCGTCATGCAAGGCTGCGCTGCGAAGGTGGGGGAAATAGTTTCGTTGCGGAAGAGTATTCACAAAGTACAGCGTTAAGAATAGAACACAAGAGCGAGCAAAGTAGACAAACTGGGGTCGTTATGTTATGATATCTGAGACCGTAGTCAAAATGCCCCAATGCCAGGCTCTATATCCTATATGTTTTTGTATGAACGCAAGACTTTTATCCCTACTTCTGCTTTGCGGCTAATGCATCGTGCTCATCAATGTCAGTTGCCTCCCATGGATAGCAGATCCACACATCCTCTACCGTGCGAGCAGCCAAGTATCTGTTGTCGCTCATCATATCCTCTGGAAGCTTGCCTTTCTTGTCCTTGTTCTTGTTCTAAAGACAAGGCTGTCAGCAATCTTGTCCTCGACCTCAACCCCACCATGACTAGTGCGGGGTACTCACATGTAAAACAAAGATTGAGAAAACTGTCTTCTCGCCCTTGTAGCCCAGTTTCTTACTGGCAGCGTCGACATCCTTCTCCAACTCCTTGACCGCGTACTCCAGTGTGGTTCTGGTGTCATCAACCTCATCCACGATCAGGATCCGCTTTCCCACCAAGTTCTCAATCTCCCCTAAGCTCGTGAAGTCTAGCCATTGTGTACGGGTGACCTTGGTGCCGGCCTCCTCAATCTCACCTGGGGTATCAGATGCAGAGTTGTGCGTAGGTGGGAGTTGTTCGTAAAGCGAGAGTCCAATGCCTTGCATAGGGATGTTGGGAGAACCGGGAGTCTTGAGGAAGGATCGAAGGATACGAGCAGGAACATAGCCACCGCCGCCAATAGCAATCATAAGCTGGGGTTGGAAATCCTGAAGAATCCGTGGTGCAGCATCTTGACAAAGTTTGTGGACCTTGCGCAGCGTTGTCAGCTTCTGTCCATAACGAAACGGCTGTACTAGTACGAGGAGAGCACTTAGTCGACGGAAAATAAGTCGCATACCTCATTGTAGGTCACATATTCTTTAATAACCATCTTGAAAGCAACGTGATGCAGAGCCTGGGAAAACTTTTGCAATGCGGGAGAAAGAACTCTAATCGTCAGGAACGCGTTGCGGGATGAGTCCAAAGATATCTTTGAGTCTCGAAAAAAATCAGATGAAGGGCAGGCAGAAGCTAGGCGGAAGTCGCCTAAAGAGGAAGGCTCCTACAATTTGATAAAACCACTCACAGCAGTATTACTCCACCCCCATCCTCATACTCATCCGCCAATACTAGCTTGTATATAAGAAGATAATATATCAACATATAGAGTGTCTATAGATCCACGCTACCCCACGCTCTCCACATGCGCACCGTTTTAAGGTTTTGACCAAGCAAAGTCGCCAGTAACATTCGCTTCAGCCCTATCATCACCACCTGCTCTATGCATATCATGAAGAGCATACTCTTTACTTTGTAGTGAATATCCACACATAAACACGTATTTCTAAAATTTCAAACAAGTGTTGGGCCAAATTCTCAATCACAACTTCGATCAAATCAACCAGAATCATAAGGCCTAAATGGCTACATTGGCACCATATTCCCCTTATACACGTCAAATCTATACGTCTGCACTACCAGACCCTCCTTCATTCAACTGATCTAAATGACTTGTTGATATCTTTACTGAGACTTTATAATCGGATAAAGTTTCTGTTCTCGATTTAGGATTATATACATTAGCTAGTATTTTGGGGCATGAATCCAATAAAAGGAGTCCATGATAAGGTGTGGTCTAAGTTGACTTGATATACGAAATCATTTGATGCAAGATTCTGCGTCTGGCCCTAATCAAAAGTGTCGTTTCACCTTGCACCGTGTAAGCATTACGGCTGCATTGTCTCATGTTCGACCTTCTATGTTCGTGCAGTTATATGTAGTCTAAATCAAGTAAAAATTTAGGTCAAGAACGGTTACGAGAGCTCATTGAAACTCTGCACCGTAACATCCTGAACGTCGTAACCACCACGCCCCCTTTTACCTGACGGCAATGCAGTTTTCCCTGACATGCTCTCGCGATAACTAATAATCATGTCTCCACCTCCTTTTAACAAACTCTCAAACAGTGTTCTGCGCATAAGAGCCATCTCAGAACCTCGGTTTTTGAGGAGCTCACTCACTAGAACCACTGCATTTTCGCGATCTATTCTCGTCATATCCACTTTCGGTGCAGCTGCCGCCGCACTCTCGGGCGACGTTCCTTCTAAACTTGAAACCAGAGTGGAATCGGAGGATGAGATATCTGAGCTGGGCGAAGCAATCGAGGAGGCGGTAAGCTCGTTTCCAATCAAATTTTTACCTGTGAGAAGTTCCACCAAAGGTTGAAACACTTGCACATCTTGCATCATATCGCTGATACATTGCGCCCCTTCTGGAAAACGGGCCATGAGCGCGAATACGAACCAGCCCTCACTGCGGACTACTGGCCATTTAGTCTGGCTGACCATAAATCCAAGCGGCATGCTTATATCTGGATGCATCTGGAAGAATCGTCGGCGAGTATCTTCGTATTCCTTCGTGGAGGGTCCAGTGCGGGAGTTGTAGGTACGGCATATAGCTGTGATGAGCCGGGCAATTTCCATTTTGATAGGTTCGATATCAGTACGTTGGAAGAGAGCTATTAGAAGAGACAGCTTCGATCTCATGTTTGCTGGAGAGTCTGGATCTACTGAAAGCCGTTGAGTGATTTTTCGGATGTTGTCGAAGGTACTGATAAGTAGCTGACGAGATAGTGAGATGGACGAAAACTGGACTTGCTGCAAAGTATCAAGAAGCCAGAGCCTAGGGAGTACGTCGAATATTCCCGCCTCGCCAATTGCGAGTTTATTATTGAGTGGAAGAGCGAGATTCTTGAGAAAACCTAGGGCGGCATGTAGGAGTTGGGAATCATTTGCGGTGGCGATGATGTCAATGAGGGGAATATGAATCTTTGATATTTGCACAAACTCTTCGCATGTGTTATCGGAACGAGCAAGGTTTCCAAGCATTATGCATGCGCAAACTTGGAGTTGAATCTGGGGGCTCGAGAGCCAACGACGAAGAGAGTTGCTGAAAGTGGACACTACAGGAACTGCATTTTTAAATTCCGGTAAAGCCGATATATCAGATAGAGCTTGATTAAGCCGGCCTCTCATATCTGTGAGATCTTTACTGAGATCCTCTTCATTTTCTTCGGAAGATGTTGGGCTGACTGACATACGATGATCAAATCTACTGTATGAATCAGACAAGACAGCCAAAGCTGTATCCAAGGCACCTTCTCTAATAATAGCTTGTTGGAATTTGATGTGCTGTAGATAAAGTACCGCCGTGTTGGTAAGAGAGATGAAGTTGTTCACATCGATAAATGAATCTCTACTAACAGCTAGTTGAAGGAGGACAACTGCCGCGTTTTCTGGCGCAAGCTCGATTTCAGAAGCTTGAAATTTCAGTTATTATAATGTCGTCAATAGAATGGGTGCTCTTACGTTGCGATATTAGAAGCTCTAATAATTTACAGGAGTACCCCAAAAGAGCTATGCTATTGCCAAAGCCTGAACTTGAGAGCAGTGTCACAAGTCGAATGCCGAGCAGAGAATTTGATGCATATAATTGCGCAGGTTCTTTAGAAGTTAGGATATTTACGGTTTGGGGAATTTCTGACTTACCATAATCTATGCAAATATTGTACAAAACTGGAATGGCAAAGGGGAGGAGAGAAGTGTTATCCAGCTGAGAAATAAGGATAGGTAAATAGTTTCCTGATACAACTCGAGCACGATTCTTGTCTAAAAAAGGTCAGTATTGTCGAGACGCGCAGAGTATGCTACTGTACCCGTATCAGCACATGAGTTCCCAACCAATCTTAGGACTTGTATTTTCAAAGTGTGTCTAAGGGTATGGGTATGTGCGCCTATAATCTCGAGAAAAAAGCTGAGTACACCAGAGTCACCAATAGGCAACCGCCATTTAGCTAGGAGCAGATTAGCAAGCGTTAAATAGCGAATGTTTAAACATTTAGATCTCGATGTTTTCGATCACCTAGACTCTTGCAAATAAATAACAAGGTGCATTATGAACAGGCTCGAAGGCTCTACTTACAATCACGACTCCCATCGGCGAGCAGTTCAGTAGCCACGTCCATATGCTCAGAATCCGACCACCAAAGCTGGGCTAAGGTTGGTAATAAAGCTTCCAATTTCGTCTTTCTCCTTTCTTGATCTACAAGATCGACTACGGGCTCGGTATCGTCATCTTCCAGAGCCTCATCTTCTTCGACTTCTTCCTCCTTTAATTTGAAAACTTCTCGGATACCGTTCATAACTATGCGAATCCTTTCTTCGCTCAAGTTCTGACTCTCATTGCTTGCATCAGTCATGGAGCCAGTGTGTGTTTCTTGCATTGCGTTGATGGGCGATCCTGTACTCATATAGGATCTATCCCTGTCTCTTCTTTACGTTCAATAGTTGAACAGCAAGGTCGCTAAGCGTAAGTCGGATTAGAACAATTACTCGCCGATAGTGATGAAGTTGGGATACGCTGCGCCACGTCTGGTAGGAGTTCTGATGAATTGTTTTAAGGCTGCTATGAAAAAGCTTGAAACGTCGACGAGCGGTGCAGCAAATAAGGACGTCGTGATGGAATACAACGTTCTTTGCCAAACGGAACCACCTTTGCACCCTTGCTAGTTTAATTACCACTTTTTTGTCAAGAGGAGATAACTGCACGAATGATTCTAGCAACCTTAAAAAACTGATGCTTAACAGAAACGCTGCGCCTCTAATGGTAGCCCGCTACCCCGTATCAGATAGGCGTTGATTCGTTAATGCGTAATCTCGCTTCCACGGGGTCGGAATCGGAAAATCGGTAGCAACTTTTTACCCTTTAACAGAATTCCTTCAAACTCTTTTGTTCTCTCTTTAGGACATCTAGCTCCTGTAAATGTTTGCAAACGTTAAGAAGGTGGTTGACCACAGTTTTGAGCCAAAGCCAGCCTTTCCTCATTAGGTATAGCCCGCTGAGTAATTATTTACAGGTTCAAGGTGCTAGGAGACAGGAAATCAGCTTCGTAATTCTACCAACACGCGCGCAACATACGTATCACTGGTAGGTACTTTTTGCGCAAGCAGTATTTCGGTAGTCCCGATACAGCCAACCATACGCTGTAGTTTTCAACGACGTTGCTGATGTAAAATTAAATGGAAAGACTCAGAACTCAAGGACACATGTTGGAGAGAGGTTGGCCAAGACCTGCATTCGCGGCGTCGTTCTTCAGCGTCACGTATGGAATGCTGTCTAGCCTCCATCGATGACGGTGCATTGCAACCTTAAATCAAGACTCGTATTCTCTAGCTAGTATAGGCTGGATAGAGCCATTGAAAAAGATGGACACGTCGACTAGATACATTAATGGTCGGCTTCGTCGGCTTGACACTGAGGTGCTTTGTTCAATGTTTTGAGGGTTGAATCATAGCCTTCAATTCAAGATCGTATTTATCCTAACATTCAAGCCCATATATTGGCTCTTGATATCATATTTTCATTGGCATTTAACTGTGACCGGAGCTAGTACGGCATAAACTGTCATGTCAGAAACGATAATCGTGCCTTTGACTAGATAGTATTAAAGATCACCTATATTAGCGTTTTGATATATAGCCTGGAGTTTGAGAGCATAAATACTCTCTAGAACCAGAGTCCGCTACAGCATAAGAGTTCACTCATTTTATCAGGCGTAGTCATCAAGAGTAGATATGAGTTAAGAGTAAAGCGTAGGTTGGTTTCTGAAGAGTCTTTATAGATATTGGTACAGTGAAGCAATGTTAGGTAGTGGCCTTGAAGAAACAAACACTTCGCTTATTTAGGGGTAAGCAATCTTAGCCGGACTTGAGCATCTACGATGATTGTCTCATTCACTTAATTTGACAGAGAGATGTATAATTCCTAATCAACGCATATACTTAGATCGTCCTTGAGAAATGTGAAAAATTACGATTACTGCAATTCAGAATTGAGCATAGTACAATATTTGAAACAATCAACATACAAATGTTATTAACTTTATCTAGCCCTTAAATTACATACTGTCATTTCGCATACAAGTCATAGTCGTAACACACCCGCCCGCCGGATTACTACAAACCCTTCCTCTCCAAGTCGATCCTCTTGTCTTCCTCAAGCACATGGTCCCTAAAACCTTCACCCCTCAAGGAGCTAAGTCCCTTTCGTACAGCTCCAGAGCTTATAGCTCTCGCGTCCCTTTCATAAATCACATTAACAACCATTAAGCTCGCAACAAAGAGTCCGACATCTCCACCTCTAACGCCTCTCCACCATCCACGCTTCCGTCCTACTTTCCACATACTATCAATGCTGGCCCTGGCACTGTACATAAATTCACCTCTGGCATCAGACTTTACAATCCATGCCCACAATCCACCGGCAAAGCCGCCCAGAAAGAATCTTTGCGTAGCTAAGGTTCCTTTTGGTAAGAACTGCTGGAAGAAACAAATTGCTGCCCACGACGTGCCGATTGAACCCGAAACAAATGCTGAATAGCGCAGGATGCGTGACGCCAGCTGGTTGAGGGTGTGGATTGGAGCGTTGTAGAAAGAACGGTACTTTGGAATAGACAAGAGTACAAAGATAGCCGTGAAGAACTTGGTGAGGGAGGGGAAGACGCGTATCCAGTAAGTAATATAGGTCCGTAGACAAGACGGGTCTGATGGGTGGAGAGTTGCGCAAGTTAGGGAATTTATCAAAGGGTGGGCAGCAGAGGTGATGGGTGATATAGAAGAAAGACTGGGCGGTAGTGTAGTGCTGTTAGGGAAGAGAACGGGAGAGACATAGGGTCTTGTCCTGTACATTAGCTTTTGATACCAAGGAATATTAGAAACACATACGGATAATGTAACTTGGCGATATCGCCTAATTTCTCAGCAACATCAAGAGGCGTCGGCCACGAGAGGTTCGACGGGTAGTCGACCGGCCGCTTATGCGTATACTGCGGTGAATTCTTCAAAATGAAGGTCCCGAACGGCGTAGGGAAACAATCCCTATCAAACACAAACGCATGGAGCAATTGGCCGCATGAAAAGGGGTATATCAGCCAACTTCCCCACCACCAAGGACGTTCCTTCTTTCCCCAGATCCAACCTTCTTCCTCCGCGTGATTATATGCGAATTCCGCTGCCCTACTAAGTGTATATATTGCAATCGTAATTCTGAGCTGCTCGGCTGGGTATACAGCCAGCATGAAACCAGCCAATGAGGCTCCAATAGCGGGAGCGAGACTCGAGGTGAGGGTTCGACTTATCTTCGCGTTCCTGCGACGAAACGGCCTTGCTTCGTCTGCAAGCAAATACGCGCGCAAACGTGTAAAAAACCGGTAGAGTATACGGTGCAATAGCAATATTGATGACAACGACAAAGAGAGCCTAAAATTCGAACGTTTCCACAGAGGCAGCTTCGCTCCCCTACCACTATCCTTTCCTAGAAACCTCTTTCCAACTATTCCCCATATCTTCAGAGCTGCAGCAGATGCAATAAAGACTCTCGCTGACGCTCTGACAGCGCTGGCATTATAATCATTATAATGTTCCCCGGTGGGAACTTTCGCATCGATGATCCTCTCAACTCGAGCAACTGTCGGCGCGTTACGTTTTAATACTTTCGACCGTGAGATGATATATTTGTGCAGGGTTTCATATTCTTTGGCGGATATTGTATAACGCAGGGCATTCCGGAGGATTGGATCTGCTGTAGATTTCGCAGACACTCGCCTTTCAGGTGAGGGTGAAGGTGACATTTTTGGCAGCTGTATTGATGGGGTGCACGCCGAGTCGTGGTGATGTGCTTTATTGATAGAAGCTCCCGTGCATGTGATCACAGCCTCGGCTTTCGTGGAAACAACCAAACGCTCCGGACATTCAGATTAAACATTATGCAAGCGCTACGCTACTGAGTACTGAAGTGTAAATTAAAAGCTGTGAATTTCACCAGATTCTACTAGCAACGATCAGGAGGAGCCCAGAGATTTTCCTATTGCTAAGCTGCTGCATCGGTTTATTGATTGCGGAATTATGGTCTCCAGGGATGCAACGTACGGTGCAAGTCCATTCTGTGGTAAAGAGCGAGTTGGGTTTGCCAAGAATATTCGCGTTGTCTAGCTTGGAGTTGCCCAGTGGGAAATATTAAAAAAATTGCAATACACTATTCAGTCAATTATATCTAAATAAGAATGGGATCTCCCGTAAACCGATACTTCAGATGCAGATGCTGTGCATGTCCAAAAATTGATATCTGGGGCACCAAAGAAGTATGATTTTATAATTAATAATTAATACACTAGTCTATAACAACGTAACCTTCAAGAGGCAATTCGTGAACGAATAACCAACGTCGCTGAACTCCCCTTCCCATTGTGCCAAAAGCCTGTGCCACTTTTAAAATACAGCAATCCTTGAGTTTGCTACTACTTCGACATATTAATCAACATCCCCTGGGCTTGTTTCGTTTGGAACATCGCTAGCTGGAAGTCTATTTCGTAGCCAGGCCAGAGTAGCCTCAGTACCCTTCTCTAATACTGTGTAGTTTGGCACTCTGAAACGATTACATTTGACATCGAGTCGTTCAAGTCCACCTGGCCCGCCAAGAAGACCAATCCGCGCATTCAGGCTACCGATATCATTGCTATTAACGTCGAGGATTCTCAAACCCTTAACTGCCTCGGGAAGTAATTCCTTGATTGTGTTGTTGGAGGCTGTGATTGACCATAGTCTAGGGAAATTGGCAGTCAGACAGGGCAGAGATGACAACCGATTGAAGCTTATATCAAGCTTCTCAAGGCTTGGTGCCTTGAGATGCTGAATCAGAGGCTGTAACGAGTTGAATGTGTTACAGCTCAAATTCAACTCCCTAAGAACTGGCAATTCTAGATCATCAGTTATGAAGTTACTTCCGCTCAAACTAGAGTCGAAGTTAGTTTCTCTCTTAATGTAAATTTTTTAAAAAAATGAAAGGTATAATGCGCTCCATTGTTTTCACCACACAGCACTTAAACAGCATGGATCTTCCAGTCAATGAAGCTTTGCTAGTCTCAATCCTAAAGCTAGGTGTTTCAAACTGTTTGTAACAATGAGAAGATATGATTGGAGCCCTAACTTACTCATTATGAGCTAGGTTCAACATTGTTAATGATGCTGCGAAAAACGCGATGGAGCTTGGAATTTCTTTGAACTTATTGTGATGTAGTTCTAAGATTTTCACAACGTTATTAGCAGCAGCGCCAGCAGCAGCCACAGGATTCAAGGAATGGGACTGTGTGTTTGATCTGTCCAGAACACCAGCCTTGACAGGCCACTCCGAGGGACTACAAGGGGAGAGCGGGGAGGCTTGAGCCGAATAAAAGCCCTCATCGTCCGACTTTCGTTCGAGTATTTGTTCACTCTGATCTATCCGTGCTTTCAAAGCTTGCTTCAAATCCTCGGTAGTCATGCTTGAAAACTTCTTCTCGCGGAGGGGATTACCACTGATTCGGAAGATATCCAAACCATTCATGCTGCCAATTCGATCGTCTAAAGACTTGATATTGTTTCCGCTCAAATTGACATTCTTCAGCTTATGTAGAGTAATGAATCCATCCGGAATTGCTGACAATTGATTGTCCTCAGCAGCAAGCGTGAGCAAAGATACCCAAGAGCTCATGTTAGGCAGGCTTTTGAGTCTATTCGACGAACAGCTGAGTTGATGGAGAGCTGGTAGGAAAAGTTCGTCCAAAGTGGATATGCTGGTAAGAGCATTGCAAGTAATGTCCAGGATCTGTAGCTGGGAAAGGCCTTCGACATTTTTAGAAATGAGAGTATCATTTAGACTGTTGTTCGCTGCTAGAAGCTCGATCAGAGGCAACTGGCACAGTTTCTCGAAAGGTAGAGACGTAAATTGATTTGCTGTTATCTTGAGCACTCTAAGTCGAATTAGATCACTCAATCCACTAGGTAGTGCAGTGACGGCATTGCGTTGAATGTCCAATGCCTCAAGATTTACAAGTTTAGTCAGACTTTCGTCCAGTGATCCAACGAGTCCATTGCCGGCAAGATTTAAGTCTCGCAAGGATACAATTTGCGAGATGACCTCGAAAGCGTCATTATTGAGTTTGTTGTTTGACTATAGTCTGTAAGCTGGGTTGATCAGGACGATATGAGTTAGACCAACCAAATTCAGAGTAGTCAAAAGCTCCAACCGTCTTAGGCCAAGAGGCAGAGCAATAAGAATATTACCATGTAAGTCCAGACTTTCCAGCCCACCAAACTGATTGCCCTTTGCATCCTCCTCGTCCATAGCTTCCCGGGCATCAATGTCTGGAAATACATCATCGCCCAGGAGTTCAAACTCGTTGTCTGCGGCTATAAATCTGGAAAGGTCCACAGACTCGGCCCACGAACCGCCCTGCGACGAAATGGATTCAAGATTGTACATATTTAGCACTTCGTCCGGTATCTCCTTAAGACCCATGGCTGCAATATTTAAACGTCCATCAGTACGGGCTGCACCTATTCGGGTTTTCAATAGCCCCTTTGAGCCTGTTTGGTTGATTTGTTGATTGAATGGATCATTTGTGAGCCCGAAATCAAATGTGCCCGTAGGCATCACCGGCAAATCATCTTTATTGCTCGATAAGCTGCTTGATGGCTGCATTGAAGCTGCGGCACGTTTGGCAGCTTTTGCTTTTGCAATCTGATCACGCAAAGTAGATGAGGATTTTTTGAACGGTGCCTGAGTATCTTCTGCAACACTAATTTGACGAATGAGTTTATTGATAACTTCATTTTCAAGAAGAAAAAGGAGCAAGTCATTTCAAAGACTTAATACTTCTCACACTACATGATGAAGTGCTTCGAAAGCAAGCCTCTTTTACTTTAATTCACACTTGAAAGTTGAAAGGTTATTTTAAGGAACTGCTTACCTGGTTGTTGAACTGGCTTTTGACGTTCTTGAATGCGTAGAAATGGATTTGGAAGATGAAATTGAGGGTGTTTCTTCCCTTGTACCAAATACTACTTTATCGACCTCTATAGATTGATCCAGTGCAGGCATGGATGGCTTGCGAAAAAGTCCAGTTACAGAGCCACGAGGCTTGAGCTGCGAAGCAGAATACGTTTTGCTCCCTGATTTGACGACTGGAGAAGCTGTCACTGATTTAACTTGACTTGACTCGTAGCTGGATAGCTTTGTAGTGGCCATATTACCACGTACACCTGATGGGGAATTAAGAGTCTTGAGAGCTCCTGGGCGCTTCACGGGTGTCAACAGTTGAGATGTTTTCGGTGGTCTAAAGGTATTTGTTGAAGCTCGAAAATCCATAGGAACTGCAGTATCATTGCCTGAGCTGGAACTCGGTCTAGAGCTGAAGGATCGCGAGGGTGGTCCCATCGTACAGTCGCTCTGATAGCTTGATCCAGGTCTCGATGACTGCGAAGGAGGACGCATTGGACTTCCAGAATTGAACGAATTGAAGTCTTGTTTCTTGCGAACTACTGGGGAAGAAGGTAAACGCTGTAGTGTCTCCATTGTCCTCTCTGATAATGACGGCCTATGTTTCCTACTCAATACCGGAAGCTCCAGTTCTTCCTCTCCAGATACACCCTCAAGTATAGCATCATCAGATGAATCTGCCCGCACCGGTTCTGGCTCCCGCAGGATTTGTCGTGAGGGCTTTTTGTAGAGTGCATTGCTGCTTGTTTTCCGCATAGATTGTTCACCTTGAGGACCGGTCGAGTGACCGTATCTAGGAGCTGCTGAGCTTGACAAATGTTCTCGAGAAGGTGCACTTCGTAGACGAGGAAGAGTAGTTGTTCTGGCAGGCGACTGTTGCTGGAGAGTTTCTTTCGACGGCGAGGGGCGCACACTACGCGGGACAGGTAGCCTCGATAGTCGAGGAAGCCTCGAGGTGTTGGCCTGGTCCATCTTGATACCAAGGACTTGGAGGTTTGAATGTAGCTAGTTTTCTTGTGACATTGATTAGCATGCTATATTGATGGTCGTAGTAAGGATCAAATCAATAGCGCCCAGGCCTCGGACTGGAAGTCGAGCAAGTTGTATTGACAGTTCCTCCTCGTAGTGACTTTAATTATTATGCAGGGGTGCCCCAATCCAGCCTTCCCTAACCCCATTCTCAGCCTTCCCTAACCCTAAATCAACCTTCCTGTCCTCGTCCCCAGCCTTCCCCCTTAAATCCCAGCCTTGCTTCCAGCCTTCCCTTGTTTACTAGTGCTGTCCAGCCAACAGCCCGCACCCGCGCCCCACACTTCACTTCACTTCACCCTCACCTCATCAACGTCTAACCAGCCTCCCCTGCTTTCCGCCTCACTTCCAATTCAATCGGCGCATTCACCTCATCTCTGAAATATCTGGTTCTGATATGAACTCGTCCTCAATATCAACAACCTTTTGATACCAATCACAGTAACAATATTGTGATTGTGCCTACCAACCTTGCTGCAATTGCTTAAGACTCAAAGCTCTGGCTCTCAGCTCACGAAGCCAGACACAGCAAGTCTGATTACGAGCACAGATTTGTATAATCTACGACCACTACATACTGCCCATAGTTTGGATAGCTCTTTGTACCTCAAGCTGTAAATTCAGCAATCGGTAGGTGGTCCATTCATTGTGATATTTGCGTAAGCTAATTTCTATCCTAGCTCTGCCTTTCAGGAATTATACTGCTTTGTGTAGCTACAATGTCTTCACAAGGTTCTTTCGAGTCCAGTCTAATGGAGTCTCCCATCACCCCAGAAATCTCCACCACCCGACTCCCTTCAAGTCAAGATACCTCTAATGTACTTGTCGGCGCATCGTTCAATGGAGGGGTAAACCTTCACAGTCTCAATTCACCAGCTCATCCTTCATCCTCAATGACCCCACCACCGTCTTCACAAGCTCATAATGTTCGCACTGCAGCTATCCACGAAATTCAGCGTGACGAAACAACACCACCACAATCAAGTCTCTCGTCACCTCCTCCAACTACCATGAATGGATCCAAGAGAGATGTTGCCATGCGTACGATTCCATCAAGTGAGCAGTTAGCAAGTGCGACCAAAGAGGAAGTGCTCGAGATCTTGCATGAGGTACTTGCGCAAAATAAGACACTCGAGGCATACGCTGCCGAGGCTCGCATGTCTGCTGCTCACTACAAGCTTCAGCACAATCTTCTAACAATTGAAACCGAAGAAGCTGCCAAGAGAATGGAAGTTGAGCATGATATGACCAGACGTGAGGTCAATGTCTTACAACAAGCATTTCAAGGTCGGGATAGCCCAAATCAAGATTACGTTGCCAAAGTAAAGGCCTATTGTTTTGCAATTGAAGAGGATAAAAAAGCCTTGGATCGTCGCTTGAAGGCGGCAATGAAGGTCATCGACCAGCAAGATGATGACCTAGCTTCAGCCAAAGAGAAGGAGCAGCTTCTACTGAAGCGAATCCGTGAGAATAGGGAGCATTTAAATTACCTCCGCAGTCCAGGCGGCCTCTTTCATATCGCTAGTCCAAAGCCTCCAACTCACAGCTATCCTACTACGCCACAGCAATATCGCTCTACGCCCAAGAATACTCCGATGAGCAATCGATCTCGGCAGGGTCGTGGAGGTAGCCAAGAGCCATTTGCGGCCCTACTCCTTGCTGACCAGATGCTGAGCCAGGAGAATCGAGACAACAATAGTGCCCCCTCAACTCCCGTCTTGAGTCGTCGCGCTGATCAACGCACTCCCGCTAGACACAGTCGTGGTGTGCAATCTCTTTCCTCTCTCCCGACCACCCCTCACTCTGCTGCAAGAAGCAGAACTTCCAATTCGACTCTTCTCCCATCCGTTCAGTTCAGCCACGATTCTCGTGAGCGCCGTCGTGTATCTCGCGACAGTACTATATCCGCTTCTGACAATGGAGAAGCTGAAGAGATTGCAAGAGCTGCCATGTCTTCTTTCCGTGGTGAAAGCGAGGAGGTTCATGAAAGCCAAGCTAGTCAAACTGCTACTGAGATGCTTCGTTTCGATCCTCATGAGTCCTTCGAGGTAGAGGCATCTCGCACAAATACACCAACTCTGGCAGTTGATAAGAATAACCTCCATCAATCCAAAATCTACGGTACAGTTACCAAGGGTGTAGTTGAGAAGCGCAAACGAGGCGATGACGAAAGCTTTGATTACTCAACAAAGAAGTTTCGTAGTGGAGGAGTTGGAATCGGATTGGGCATCGGATTTGAGTCTAGAGTTTGAATCCAGATGCTAGGCTCGAAAACGCGCATATTTAAAGCTTGCTAGTGTATTTATGTGGACTAGTTCACGGCGTTGATAGAATTTTTGAGAGCAAATTTTTGAACATTACTCCGCTTAGCAGTTTTCAGAATTTTCAGATGCTCAAACGTCCCTTGATGTGTTTTGCTTCTTTTTTTGTCCTTAGAATTGACTTGCTTGAATTTATGAATAGTGTTCCAAAGTCAGCAACTGCTTTTTTAATAATAATGATAAGAATTGGACCAAAAATTTTACGATTTTAGACCTTTTAACTGAAAGTCGAAGTGATAGTCGAAGGAGCCGAATTATTTGTATTGTCGGTCACGGATCAATCATTAGGTTATAAAGAACGTTACTGGCATAAGACTAGTTCATTGCGGCTCGGGAGAGATCCACAACTTCAAGTCGTCCAATTGTGGTGTCTTGGCTTCAGCTGGACACAGTCTCTTTATTTTTATCCTCTCCACTGTAAACATCAAGTTATGAGATGTTCTTATGCACTATTCTTTCTGCGTTCATTTTTTAATCGCACAGCAACACACCTGCCAGTTGTGGGAATTGAGAACTCCAGCGGATGTTTAGGATTTGACCAAGTTTATCGGGATGCAATCACCATATTTTGAATCACGGAGTATTTGTCACATGGTAGACTTGATCAGTCTTTTAAGATGACTTCAGAAGATATTGAACTGTACCGCATAGATGAGGCTACAGAAGAGGAGCCATTTCTTTCGTCTCTTCGGGAGCCCGAAATTAAACCCCTTTCGGCCTCGGTAGGGGCCAATGATGAGTTTCTCGACTACAGTCTTCCTCCAAGAGGAAATGTCTTGAGATTTACGAGATGGACGATTTTTGGAGTGTACCGGAGACTGTTTATGACAGTCTTTATTTTCAACGCCTATCACGCACATAAAATCATTACCATGCAAAGAAAGTCCAAATACTCTCCTCTTCTAGTTGATATATCGACCGCTGCAGCTGCGAACATGTTGGCAGCCATACTCATACGACAGGAGTACATTCTAAACTCTCTGTTCAGAGTTTGCTGGTTCGTTCCACATGCGACACCTCTTCGCATCCGTCGATCAATAGCCAAAATCTACGAGTATGGCGGCTTTCATAGCAGCACCGCCATTTGTTCTGTCTTGTACTTCTCACTTCTATCAGCTATTCTCGCCAGAGAGTGGATGACTTTCCGGATCGTGGACCCTCTGATTATCGCTTGCAGTCTCGTTGTGATGGTCATTCTATGGACTATGGTTATTGTGGCATACCCAACAATACGCGCGCACAGACATAACACTTTTGAAATGTTCCATAGATTCGGAGGATGGATAGTTCTTGCTGTGTTCTGGCCGGAGCTTTGGCTCTTCACTCGAGCTTTGGGCCATCAGGCTGGCCCCGTCTCACCAGGTGCTATTCTGCATAAGCTACCTGCTTTTTGGTTGTTGATCATTTCATGTTTTCACGTTGCATTACCTTGGATGCGGCTTCGGAGAATTCAAATTAGGCCTGAAAGATTAGGAGTTGGCGTTCACGCGATTCGTCTTCATTTGAAAGAGAAAGTTAAGAATTGTGTTGTATACCGTATTGCAGATTCACCTCTGACAGAATGGCACGCATTCGCTTGTATCCCTGAGCCGAATGGAGAAGGAGGGTCCCTAATAGTCTCGGTGAGGGTTATTTTCATTTGCTGCCTCTTACCTTTCCGCTAATCCATAGCCTTTGGATATCGAGTCATTGACTCCCTCAAGATTTGGGCTCCCATGAAATACTTATAGCTTATCTAGCTAACATAATATATAGAATGCTGGAGATTGGACACAGAGAGCCGTAAACAATCCCAAAAAGTACTACTATACTCGAGGAATACCTACCGTAGGAGTTTTATGCATGGCCCAAATCTTCCGAAAGGTGATCGTTGTCACCACGGGATCAGGAATTGGACCGTGTCTAGGCACTATGATGAATGTCCCAGCAACAAAGTTTAGGGTTCTCTGGAGCGCACCAAGTCCGAGACATACATTTGGGGCTGAAATCTATGAGAAAGTGTTGGATATTGAGCCTAACGCTGTGATAATCGATACAGCAGTGGTTGGACGGAAGGATATTGTTTCTTTAGCTCATAAGATGTATATGGAAGAGAAGGCTGAGGCCATATTTTGTGTCAGTAACAAAGAGTTGACTAAAAAGTTAGTGTATGAGATGGAAAGTCGAGGAGTTCCAGCATTTGGTCCTATTTGGGATTCATAACAGCTGTTGTTATCTAAAGGCAACAGGACTTCTTTGTATTTCGTATAGCAATAGTTGCTAGGACTGGTTGTTATGAAACCTTTACGCTACTACTTCAAGATGTGGCATAATGTATACGTAATACGGTCAAGATGTGGCTCTAATTCAGATGTCTAACTATTTACTACAAGGTGTATGAGAACCCACACCAATCAAGCTGGATCGCCTAGTATCCTTTGCATGTTGTGTCCGTCAGAAATCAGAGAATCGAAGAGCAGAGCAAATTGTACTAATCATGGCCAAACCAAGCAGGAGCGCTGACCTTACTACTGCTGCTGTTGAGTTTCAGCTTTCACTTTCTCGCTATATGCTCTCGCTGTGAAACAAATGTGATGAGATATCAACCTGCAATAAAAGCTAATAGCTTCCGATGTCATGCCAGTAGTAATCCAGGCTTTACCACAGTTCTTGTTTTCTCGAGTCGTTCCAAAACAGGGGCAAAAAAACCCAGTACCTGTCAGTCGAGAAGCAACTGACATACCTAGGCACCCAATGGAATGTAAAGTAAAGGTTATAGCGTGGGCCAAAAGTGCTCTTAGATCAGAAACATCTGTTAAAGATTCTTGGTCTACACAACCGATTTGAAGTATTTGTTTTCGCTTTCAATAACAAGAAACTTGTCTTCAAATAGACTTGTCCCAGAAGCGAGCGAAATGGTTTGATTGAAAGTGTTATTGTCAATAACTGAACGATTCTTTTTCTTTTCTAAAGTATTCGGTATTCGACATTCCAAGAAATGGGTTAAGATCAGATTACCAAACACTTACCTAATAGAATAGCTTTGTGTGAAACTCGCCGATTTTCGCATCAAAGTTCGTCAACAAGCGTGAAGACAACCTATGTCTTGCAGTTAACCACTGCATACTTGATTAAAGGACGATTTTCGCCCGGCACGAGCGTCAGACTATATTGCAGTAAACAGTTTACAGAATTCAGTAGTGTCAGCATTTCCACTTCCAACAGGTCATTCTGGAAGGTGCCATGTATTTGTGATCGCGTCATTTGGACTACCCAAAGTTCTGTTTTGCCAATTGTTTAAGGAACTCCATAGTCTTGTCCTCTTTTGCCTTGTATTCAGAGAGTCGTTCTTCGCGCTCAGCTTGGCTATCACCAAGTCAGCATAGTTCCAAAATATTACCTGAGAGTGGGATGTCGTAGAGGCTATGGAGTGGAGATTTCCCAAGTAGTATGACGAAAGGAGCTCCCAGCTCCAAAGCTTCTACCCAAAGCAGTGACCTTATGTTCTAGAATATTGACTTACCGAGCTCGCAACATCTCCTCCTTTCTTAATTCACGCTCATTCTTTTTCCTTTCGAAATTCTCCTTGATCTTCCTAAATTCTCCCACACCATCCCCACCACCCATAAGCTCGCTATCCGGTACTTCAGCTGCTCCTGGTGATTTCTCTCGAAACGATTTCATCTTCTCATTTAGCTCCTTTTTCTTCTCAAGTTGTCGTTCCCGAGTTCCAGCTGCTGCACTTGGTACAAGCTCATCCAAGGCATCTTTCTGGGCTTTCCAGTCCTGTTTACGCTCAAATCTGATATCATCACGGTGAGCCAGCCTACTTTCTGCGTCCACTTCCCTTCTCAGCTCCAAGTCTTGCATGTTTGGTATGCTTGGGCCAAATTTACTTCTTTTTGAACGACCTTCCTGTCCAGGTAATGCTGGGCCTACCGAGTCATCACTATCACTAGCTTCGTCTTGCGGTGCAGGTTTATGTGTGGACGACGTGCCCGTGCTTGGAAAGTTGGCATGCTCTTGACGAGGCGCAGCGAGAGCTTTTTGCATTGTTGAGGGATCATACCAGCCGTCCGATAGTTCTCCGCGATTCCTTAACAGTGTTAGTACAACACCTGTCCTCTAGCGATCGGAACAGTCTTACCATTTCCCTATGAAGCTTTTCCACCTCCCTTTGATCTCAGTGTCACTCAGATCGCTCAGGGTCTTGTTTTTCTGTATATCGAGATATTGTGCAAACATCAGCTTGTAATGGTCATAGTCGTGCTTTGTTAGAATTTTAGAGCTGTATGGTAGAGCTACATCTGCTGTAGGCTCATGTTTTCGCTTCTTGTGATGTCTGTGAGGAGATCCAGACCGAGATCGATGAGAATGGTGATGCCTCCGAGGCGACGCTGAACCAGGCGCTCGTTTGCGGTCAAACTCACGGTGCGTGTTATTTCTTTCGGCCATAATTAGGGGTAACCTGATGAAAGTGTTGATTCCATAGCATGAATTCCAGCCTGCTTTAACAAACAAGCCGCCAAGCACTTTGCTTTAGGCTCAAGGCTACGCAAGGCTGTGGTGCGATACTATCCCTACAGAGTCATCAACGTCATTTTGGAACTTGTTCAATAACTTCAGGTAGGAGTTCTACCCTTAACAAGACAATTGTCCATGTCCAATTGAAGAGAATATGGTTCTTGATAACTCTTCATCCCCGTCTGAAGTGGATGCCTTTAACAGCGAGAATGCCCCCGCAGACGATTCCGATGCGTACTCGGATTCGAACCAGAAAGCGGGCGCCTTCTCCTACCGTATTGATATGTCAAAGGTTGCAAAACCAATGCCGATTTTCGGTTATAGACAAGACAAATTTCAACTACTACTACGGGCAAAACTACAAAATGCACAGAATGTTCTAGCCAGATCCCCTACACAGGAAGAAGCAGAGGCGATGGCATTCTGGACAGCGAAACAGCTGCAAATAATTTCTTTTGGTCTTCCTCTAGGCACTGCTGGTGGGGTCTGGAGAGCATACAACAGTAGAGCGACCTTCCGATTTCCTTTCTGGCAGCCCAATCTCGAAAACTATAGATCTGCAGATGGCACCTTCCGCTTCATTGGTTTGAGGGGCAATCGAGCTACCACGTTGCTCCATGTGTTCAGGACAGTTGCTTATGGCGGTATTGGGCAATTCATCGGCGAGATTCTCTTTGGTAGCTATGCAGCAAGTGTAGGGGCTGTTGGGGAACTTGGGGATAAGAGACTGAAATCATATATGGCCGCGATTCGTCGAAAAGCTCATGAAAAGAGAGGAGCTATCTCAACTCCAACAGTTCCACAGTCTACGAAGGGGCCCAATTCATCAGCCGGTGGGGATTCGGATCAGAGCATGAACGAACAGGATAGTAGGGAGCTTGCAGAAGGCTACTACAACGAAGGAAATTCGGACGCTACTTCAAGCACTCCTCAGAGTCCCCAGTCACAGCCATCAACTAGGCATCCGCCGGTGACTTTCGGTAGGTCGAGTGATTATGAGTCGCAGGAGGACAAAGCCAGCTCATCCTACGAATATGACGAAGCCTCTCCAACTGGCGGAGAGGGCATCAGAGATGATGCTGCACGAGGAGGTTCTGCTTGGGATAGGATCAGAAGTGGAGCAAATGTGGGTAATAAGTCCATCTCGACACAACAACAACCTATACAACGTGAGAGTGCATGGTCAAAACGACAAGCTGAAGCTAAATCCACGCCCGAGGACAGCTTTTCATTTTCTAAACCCGATGAAGAGCGAGGCAACGCCCAACAAGAAGCTCAGAGGGAGTTTGATGCAAAGGTCGAGCGTGAACGAAAAGGTGGAAGTTTTTCCAGCAATGGTGATGGTTCAAAACGGTGGTAGTCAGCGGTTTACCACTATGCGTATACTTTTACATCAAAGAATATTTATTGAACTCATGTACAGTACAAATACAGTATGCGACCAAATGCATTTACTAAACAGGCATTACAAGATTTTTATCTCATTATATCCTTATGCTTGTGCATATTTACCTGAAGGTTTTACTTGGAAATAGCCACAAATTTTTACTGCTGTATCAAATATGAATTCAAACAGATTGTAATGTTATACTGCAAAATTCAATTGTAACTCCAAGCACAAACCGCTAGTAAACTAGATCCCAGGGTATAAATACGCCAATCGCTGCCAACCAACAAAATTCTAAAGCCAACTTTAACCAAACGCCTAAATAAGACTGGACCTCTCTGGAAGCCCAAACAATGCAGAGAAGCTCGATTTTGTACATGCATATTCTCCCTCGCTAACAAAATGACGGAAAATCCGAACCTACCATGGTCGGCTAATAAAAAATAACAGATAAGCAATTGTTTCCGCTTGCAATATCATCAGTACCTTCTCCTCCAACAATGTAAGCGTTTCTCTGACCAACTAGCTTCTGTAAATGCG
>Ga0247810_10000137_pt1 | contig 119643 bp, 97 predicted proteins | sample UWRJL119311C1_FD_179918 | JGI IMG/M metagenome (GOLD analysis project Ga0247810, IMG submission 179918) | Plant litter microbial communities from Arlington Agricultural Research Station in Wisconsin, United States - UWRJ-L119-311C-1 | ecosystem: Environmental > Terrestrial > Plant litter >... | reverse complement strand
AATAGGGGTGCAACGGCCTGTGGGCGAATGCAAGCCTTCGACGCCGGCCGGGTGATGTGCGGCGCTGGTTGGACGGTGGTTTTGAATACATCGTGGTCGGGATCGTAGTGGTGGTGGTGGTGGTGGTGGGAGTAGTGGTTAGCTGGGAGTAGTGGTGCTGGTGGTAATGATGGTGTGTGGATGGTGGTGGGTGGTGGGGGGAGAGGGAGGATGGCCCCGGGATGCCATACTGTACATAGATAAGTGCATATGTGTGCAGTGCAATGCAGCGCAGTACTATACTATACTATACTATACTATACTATACTAAACCATACTATATTGTTCTATACTATATTCTACTGTAGCGTCCTGTACGATCTGATACGATGCGCTCCGCTACGCTATACTATCTCAGGGGACGATGCACCTTAGAACGTGAATAGAACACTGCTGCTGACGCTGCCGCCTGCGGTGTGCTATTTCTTACTATTTACACTATTTAAAGAATTACCGTAAATATCCCCCCCCTGCTGCTGCCCCACCCCCGTAAATCGTGTTCTCCCCCTGACTTTACGCGCATTCTCGCGTGCAATCCCATCCAAATTTACAGTAAAGCTAGAACCCACCCCAGCGCGTGTCTGATTGGGCAAGACGTGGGGTATTGTGGAGCCTCGTCCCAGCACCCCTGTTTTGCAAGCGCTGGGTCTAGCGGAGTGCCATGGCTTCCAAACCACCTCTCTCCTCTTGTTTGCCCAAAGCATTGACAACTCCCGATTCTGCTTTACGACCACCATTTACTCCTTCACCACCCATCCCAGTATCACCAGGTGTCTGTTGAATTTCAATCCCATCTCGCGACCCGGCCACCTGCGACGATAGTTCCATCGCCCCTTATCCTCATCACCTCCGAACCCTAATCCTCCCTCTGAATTGATCGGCCGCAGCGACCTGCATACGGCACCGTCGTCTACGCCCTGGGCCAGAAGTCGCATTTCTTTTCTACTTTGCACTAGGGAGATCACGAACCACAACTTCGTTTTTCAATTTTTTAATTTTCGAGAATCTGAACCCGTAGACGTCACTTTGATTCTTCGAATGCTAGGGTGCTTTATTTGAGCAAATCGAATTTCACAATGGCCTCCAAGGTAAGCAGTGACCCGCTGGTCGACCTGCAGCTGCGAGAGCCTCAATTGAACTAACTTCGTTTGTCCCCCGCGCAGTTTTTAAGAGAGTACAAGCTCGTCGTTGTCGGCGGTGGTGGAGTCGGAAAGTCTTGCTTGACCATTCAGTTGATACAAGCACATTTCGTCGATGAATATGATCCAACAATTGAAGGTGCATCCCTCCCGCAACCACGATATCACCTCTGGAATTTTGGAGACTAACAAGGGTGACCAGATTCATACCGCAAGCAATGTGTCATCGATGAGGAGGTTGCGCTGCTAGATGTGCTTGATACGGCAGGTCAGGAAGAATACGCAGCCATGCGTGAACAGTACATGCGGACCGGTGAAGGATTCCTGTTGGTCTACAGCATCACGAGCAGACAGTCTTTCGAAGAGATCATGACGTTTCAACAACAAATTTTGAGGGTGAAAGACAAGGATTACTTCCCCATTATTGTAGTGGGTAACAAGTGTGATTTGGAGGGCGAGAGACAGGTTTCCAAGCAAGGTATGCTTCCACTGGCCACCATGTCTGCCATCTCTCGGTGGACATAGCGAGGCATTTCTTCAGGATAATTACTAACACCACACAGAGGGAGAAGCATTAGCACGATCCTTCGGATGCAAATTTATCGAGACATCCGCAAAGTCACGCATCAATGTTGACAATGCCTTCTATGATATCGTACGCGAGATCCGTCGTTACAACAAGGAAATGGCCGGTTACACAGCGGGCGGTAGCGGTGGCTCAGGAAACGGTGGACCAAAGACAGACTTCGATACCGATGGGGGTAATAATGATCGGGGTTGCTGCAAGTGCATAATGATGTGAGGGGGACTGTACGAGCATTGTGGTGTTAGAGCTGGAGTGGTTGTGGACGGGAGTGACTATTATGGAACGAATGTTTTGCAATTACGATGGTTTGGCGACTGGGCCGAACCTGAACCACGCGCTGGGTTTGGCGATGTGTTTGTAGCGTTGTCATGATCTCCAAAATATGGTGGATATGGCAAGCAGCTTTATATCTTGTTTGGAATATTTGGACGGGGAGTGAGGATGATTACTGTCGAGGGGAGGTTGAGGGGGTTTTAATTGGCTCATCTTCACACTCGCACAATATACCGAGCATTCTGGGCATCTGGCGGATTAAGGAGAGAAATACCTCGGGAATACCCAACATCATCACAAATTATCACAACTCCGCAAAACGTCTTTCGTGTCTTTGGCGTTTGTAACCCACGGGAAAACGGGATATCTTTTGAACAGGCCGGCTTGTTTTGTATTTGATTCTTGCACATCGAAATAGAATTGATGCTTCTTGTATGCAGATCCGCTTCTCTCAACTTTTCTCCAGATAGGTTTTTGAGTGGTCCCGCCCATGACGCTTCTTCACACGCTTTGTCCTACGCAACAACCTAGAAAAACCCTTTTCTCTTTCGGGGGGTTCGAGTCTGGCGGGATGATATCTCCCTATCTTCTCTTTTTTTCTCATAAACTTTATTGGTATATTCTCATTAGATATGACCATGGCTGGTCATATGACGCGGTCACATAATCATCCTAGATTCTAAAACTAGGGATGTTATTAACTTTTAGTATAGAGTTTATATAATAGTATCGATTACATTATGATATGACTGACAACTCTATAAAAGACGAATATAATAGTGCTATATGTTAAGAGTGAATCGACACCAGTTAGTTTCTAGGCTTGAATTAATAGAAGAATTCGAAACCTAAAACTTTATATAAGCCTTAGATCTCTTTCAAGAGCTATAAAAACTGTGAGACCCAATAATGGTATGAGGCATAGATACAAACCACTTCTGAGTCTGTAGATCTTATTTGGCGTGATAATTTTTAGCCTTACTTACCACCGGTTAGAAAATTCCTTTTGGTATCAGAGTCTTTGATTTCTATTTATGAAATCATTTCTTGAAATATCGATGGTATCTCGCATATCGTTTTTTTGGAATCTCATGCACTTGTGAGATAAAAATTCGACTTCATAACAGATTATTACGAAGAGTATCTCCATCCCGCTGTTTTGCTGTTTTGAGGAGTGGACCCCACTTCGGCAACATTTTAGCTCGTCAAGCTTCAACTTCACGCCGTACATGCTTAAACGGTGTCCTGCCTAATACTAGGAGATATAAGACAGTCGAATCGACTCGTCTGAACGAAATGCATTGCAGGCAGCCGCCTCATGTTCCCCACATAGCTTATCTCAATAAGCAAAAGATAGCCCAACACAAGAAAAGTTCTCCTACAGCTGCAACTACAAGATGATCTGGATAGGAAGGGGTTCTATTCTAGAGTGAGGGTATCTAGTTACGAATAACTTCATAGACATTCTCAAATGTTCAAGTCAGGTTTTGTCTTGATATCGGATGTTCTATAAAACTGTGGAAGTAATTGCCAGTGCCACTTCTCTGCAGTACGGAATTTGACGAACAGGGCTCTCAAAGGTGTGGATAGAGGCAATGGGATCTCTGTCAACGTCACGGCACAAACTCTGACTATGAGACATACGCAGAGGAGTTTAGAGATGGTGTCACAAATGTGTCAAGGTATAAAACATAATAAGGCCAGCTTTTGCATTGTGGCATTGAGTTGCATAAAGGGTATCTTGTCGCATGTTTCGTCTCTCTACAGCATAAGGAAAGCCGCCATATGGGGCACCAACGACGAGCGGCATCATGCTTTGCAACTAGGGTTTGCTGGTGCGACTAATTTTTGCCCGTGTAATTGCGTTGAAGCTTTGGATTTAGTACAATTCAAACTCTCTGGTAAGATGTTAAGAAGAAATTACTGTATGAAGGGTGATGAAGTGAAGGAAAATAGTTCTACTGGTCGGTCAACCAATCAGATGAGGCCGCTTGCTCGCTTCGGACAATAACCAACATTGACCGCGCTGCAAGAAGTATTTACCAGGAATGATCGTCCGCTGGCTATGGAAAGCAACTTGTCGACGTCAGTGTCAGACTGAAACAACCCATGTCAGTCAGCCCATAGCCTCAATGTAGCGCTCCCCGTATTGCCTGTGATGTCAGCCTAGTGTATTAGAACTTCTCTGAATCGGGATCGCATGCCTGTCCAGTCAGAAATATTAGCGACTCCTCGACTATATTACGTATAATTTGAACGGCCATTGTCCAGGTCGCCAGCCCCTCCTCATACTATCACCCCGTAGACAAAGGTTAAAAGTCGGTCCGGCGGGTCTGTAAACCAAGGTAACTGACAGGGAGCGACTATTAGAGAAGGCTTTATAATGTCTAAAATGACAGTCTGCTACATTTAAAAGGAGCATATTACATTATCTAGGCTTTCATATTGACAGAATTCTTTAATTAAGAAAGCGCGAACTTGGGCCTTAAAGAAAACAACCTGTAATCAGTTTTATATATTTCAGAAATGTCTAATAGCTCACCTTCTTCCTCACCTTTACTATATCTAGAACTCCTTATTTTCGCTAATATGCTTTAGCAACCACTCATTTCAACTATATATACATTAGAGTATATTCGCACTAGACGTGGTCTAGCTAGAGATTATGTATAAACAGAAAAAGTCACTCAACAAGCAAGGTTGAATTGAGCAAATCAAGATTTTTATTAAAAGAGAGCCTTATAGGAAGTAAGCAGTAAGGACTGGCCAGGCCGGTATCATGACCACAGTAAGGCTACAATATTGAAGGTTGCGAGGGTTATTCCGCCCGCAGCGCTTTTTGTTTGAGGACAACTGCGCCTCATACATCATACAAGATCCCTCCATTTAGTCAATACTTCCTGAAGTCCTTCCAAGGCTGCTAAATGTCTAATATCATAAGTCATTGTCAGCCCTTAGCCGCCTAGCCTAGCTTCAGCAGTGATGGTGGCCACTTTTCTAAACAGAGCTCATTCGCTAGTGGTGGGACTCCTTAATTGTAGAGTGTGCTCTACCCTTCATCTCTCTTGCTACGAATACAGCATTACTACTTGTGGCGCTTCTTTTATTAGCAAAGTACTAGCTTCGTAGCCCGTGCGAAACTGAATCAAGAAAGCTCCGCCTTCCTTTCATTACATCTATATCGTCCCATACTGTTTGTTGACTTTAGTCAGCGGAGTAAGACAGGGGCTCGGTTATCAAAGGGGTCAGGTACCTCTAAATAATCAGACATGGAAAATCACATATTCCGAGCTTACCGAGAATTTGTTTTGATTTGAGAGGGAAGATCTTTTTTTTTTATCTTGGTTTGACACTGAATGCATGAGCGACATCAACTGTAAATATGCTAAGATGGTTCAGGATTCTTCCCCAATGTGTTCATATCATGATTCAATAAATCACAGAAAGCTAATCCAAGCACAGACTGACTTATATGAAGAATAGACTTTACTATTACGCAAGTAGCAAGAACATAAACACAGGAAATAGAAATCATATGTACGCAGACTTAAACACCCAAAACAAACACACTCACGCATGTGCCAGAACAACATTCTCACATGCAATACATCTCCACGCCCCCTGCGCCGTCGATTCATTCCGCTAACATTTCCCACACCTATCCTCCCTCGCTCTATGAATTTGATTTATCAAATAAAGTCTGCGCCGAGACTTGTCGTCGAGCATGCTTGCGATGCAGGTTACACAGCCAGGTATCTTGCAGCTGCATAAAGCAATGGCACTTCATACACCTCAGCCCTTCATTCCGCCCATTTGACACTGGTCTAAGACCTAGCCGAGTTCTGGAAATGCAGTTTGGAGGGCAGATTCGATGGGGGAGTGTGTTCTTGCTCTAGATACCGAGGATTATACTGATTCTCTTGACTACTTGATTGTGCTACAGCGGCTTGCATCGCTGCTTCTGATAGGGTCATAAATAAAGGATGACCTCTAGAAAAGGGTGCGACATGCCCACTTGCTGTGACTCTATTTAGCTGTACTTTTTCTCGGAGCTCAGATTCAGCTACACCTTGCGAGTTGGGAGGCTGTTCTGGATCAGGTGATTGGTGCAGCCTGGGGTTGTTTACCATGCCTTCGTTCAGTCGGGAGTTTCACCTCAACATTTCAGATGTCTTGGGTTATCCTCTCGATTTCTTCGAAAGCAAGCAGTTCTTCTGGGTCGGCCACTCTTCCTTCCCAGTCTCTTTGTTGTCCCTCTTCAAGAATGAGAGATTCTTGAGTTTCCTTACTATGATCTGTTGCCCATTCAGCCGAGCCTATTTCATGTCTTAGGGGCCGATTCTAGGTGTCATGTGGCTGTCTGTACGGGCTAGAAACCTTGGAAACTACCCATATCACCATATCCTGTTTGGTAACCTCCTCCCTGACCATGTTGTAGATTGGAGCTGGTCGGGTCATCAAGGTCCATACCTCCATGGTCTTCATCGGGTTCATGGCCGCCGGGTGCAGATGCAAATCCACTATTACTTCGAGTCATTCTACCAACACAAAGCCTTGCTATTTCTGGCCCTTCCATGATACATTCTTGACATGGTCGCTTATTACCAATCTCTGCAGAACACGTTCGATTTCTCTTTACACATCTTTGGCATTTTCTCATAGAACCAATTGGTGATCTCGCCTTATAAGACTGTCTAGGTGTACTTCTAGGAGACGCGCTCCTTGATCGTGAAGTCTGCCTCCCGGGACGTGTGGATTGTTTTGACCTTGCTGGCTGACGGGACCGAGGGTATCTGTGCCCTTTACCACGGTCACTTCGTGGTACTCGGCTGCTCCTCAATGTGGGACCAGTCGATCCAGATTCAGCACCGCTAGGAGTAGCTGTGCCTCGATCGTCTAAACCTCGTCTGGATTGCGGGAAAAGTGATCCTTGCGTTGATGCTGCTTGTGCTGGACGAGGGTAATCTGCAAACATTCTGCGAGCTCTTACTGCCCAATGGTCCGGGGGTGCAGGGGCACGAGGTACATCTGGTAGCTCTCTTGCCCACCAAGATACTAGATAAGGGCCTCTCGTTAAGCTGTTTCTGGTATTTGGTCTTTTCCTATTTACCATCTGTGCCGAGTTTGGGTCATCGGAATCGGAGTCGTTATCTGCATCAGGGTCCTCCTCACTAAGACAAAGGAGATGTCAGAGAGCTGGAACGTCATACAGTGATGCCATACTTACTCAGTCGAGAGAAGCTGCTCTCCTCTTAGTATCTAAATGTGTGATTAGTATGTTGGGTTTGAATCAGAGAGTAACGAGAGGTCCAGAAGGTCTACTATACGAATCTAAAACGCGTAAAGACAGATTATAATACTTACATCCTCATATTTCCACCCTTCATAGAGATTCAACATATCAGCCTCCACATCTTCATTCACTCTATACCTATTCCTATACAGTTCAGCAGTCTTCTCTTGTTTGTGATTGCCACTAGAATGCAATCTTGCAACCTCAGAGTCCCAATATTGCCGAGCAGCGGTTCTTCTAGCTTCATTCTTAGTATGCACAGCACGTGCTATTTGCTGGAACTCGTCTCTGTATTTCTGATCGAATTGAGGATGTTGTTCATTCATTCTGTTATTGTGTATCCTCTCATTTGACTCTAAACGATTTTCATATGCTTGTAACTTCTGTGCATACTTTTCAATGGGCTCATTTTGATCTCGAAGGGGAGGCTCAGGACGAAGCCTCAACTGAATACGCATGTTGTCTCGAGCTCGGTTCACTCTCTCGACGTAGTTTTCAACTGGCTCATTCTTTTTCTGGGGCCCATCATCTACGTACCTCCCCCACCAGCCATAATTACCTACGCCTTGTATAGGCTCCTTCGAGAGCCCTATTAAGCGTGGCTTGTTCCTAGAATTGAATAAATGTGCTGCTTTTTCCAAAGGATTCTGTTCTATTTGACGAGGAGCAGCCTCAGCGACGCTGTTCGGGAGACATGAATATCCTTTTGGCAGTGGACTCTGCAGGTTTGGTGGTTGAATAGTACCACGGGGCTCTTGGTCGAGATGTGCGAAATCAGTCGATGTCGACTCATAATGTGCTGAAGCAAATGGTGCTGTGTAATTCGTGCCATGTTCTAGTTGATGAAAGCTTCCTTCACCTCGATCAAGGTTAGGTTCGTATGTAGGAGGTTGCTGAGTTGGGTTACTGAGGTTGTTATCATAAGCTGGCCGTTCGAAATCTTTAAATGCATCGCTTCTGAACTCCTCATCGTTCGCCAGACGCTGCACCATCTCTTGAGGATTCCCCTTAAGATTTGCCATGGAATAACGCCATAGATATGATGTTCTATATTTCACTTCCGAATTGGCCCACCAATTTCTCCACCTGTTTGGTAGTCGGAAACCTAAGTAAGTTGAATGACGGAAAGGGTATAAATCTTGGCTAGCCTTGTAATGATCAACCTCTGCGAGCAAACGTTGGCACAACGCATTGATAAACTCTTTCGCTGTCGCGGGACTAGGGTTTATATCAGCCCACCATATACCAGGAGGTGTATATATAGTTCGCCTGATGTTATTTCTTATTTCGGTTAATAGTTCCACTGTTGCAGCATGGACTGGAAGATTATAATAGAACTCATACCAGTCTTCCACAAGATGGATCTCAGGAACTTGTTGACCCTTTATTGCAAAGAACTCTCTGATGTGTAGATCCTGAACGTTCTCAAGCCTAACTCGATATGGTTGATTTTCTAAAACGAATTGCTCGAAGATCTTCGAATTACCCAAATCTCTTAGCCACCTCCAATTCTCCTGTGTCCTTTTCGAGAGAGGTTCGGTGTCCCATAGCTCTTGATATCCAAGTGCAATCCGCCCTGGTGGACTGAATGGTTCTAAATTAAGTGTACCAACTCCAACAGCATCTGACTTCTCGAGATCAACAGCCCGTTGATATAGCTCTTGTGCATTATTGTCAAACCACAATTCGAACTCATTATATGTGAGGTTTTGCCATACGTAACGACATAAGGAGTAGACCCATTTGGTCCGGTATCTTTCTTCGAGGTCATCAAACCATTTGTCAAATCTGGAATCTTCTCGCCCTGTTTGCTTCGACCACTCCATTGCTAGGCTACACGTTCAGCTAACCAAAATATTTGCTGTTGATTTGTCACTAGTAAGTGCGCTCAGCCAAAGATAACCCTCGGCACGATTCTCTGCTTTAGATGTGACTCGGTTCCTTACAATCGCGATTTGAGGGACAGGACAAAACTCGACTTCTCGCGGGAAATAAAGCAATCCGAGACAAAGGATTCAAACTTGTTCAAATTATCATGAAAGCAGCATGGCTGTACTGCAACCGGAGAACAAAGACATGCTATCTCCTAGTCTTCGGCATGTCCTCACTCGACTTGGGCTCCAGAAGATGATGTATTACTCAACGTCATATAGCTGAAAGAGATATTGTAGCTTGCAAGCAAGTAGCAAAGACGACCCAAACCATTCTGGGCTGTACCTGTGAAGACCTTGCTGGTTTACATAGTGAGAGTAGGCTTGGCTTCCGCAAACGGCAGTAAAGGATATCTAACATAGAATTGAGGTTTAGTCATGGATATGATTCTTTCATGTTCAGACTTAAGAAGTTCAACATACAGAATTATCTTTCCTCATCTTGTTTTAGCTGGGACGTATGTGACATGCCACAAGCCTCCCGGCGGTTGACCATTTGATGTTTATTTTCAAGAGTAGATGCTTTGCTGACCACTCCTCTATGAATACTATAATTGAGCCAAATGTACCGTGGTCGGCCCTATGTACGATTAGTCTTCTGAGATATGGCTCAGGACATCCTACATCTGGGGCGAATGACAGCAAGTGAAGCACAGAAACAAAACGCAAATCTGAGCAGTATGGAAAGATACGAGTTATTGTATAAATAAAATGACCAGAAACAATTCGGCATAGGTTTCTAAATCCGACGCTTTTGTAAATATGTGTTAGAATGAATCAATCGACTATGTATCTAGTACTGTACACATCTTCTAAACCAAAGCGAACTATCGACTTCAATACACCGATGTTCCGTAATAAACATTGAAAATGATATTAAATTTAATCTTTTACTGCAAAACAATCCAGTATTGAATGAATGAATTTCAATGAAAAGAAGTAGAGTTGTACTTAGACCCAAACCTTAAGAACGTTATCGGGTCAACATCGTCTGTGCCAGCCGAAACTCCGTCATCGCCAGGCGGGGTCAGTCACCACCGAAAGTACAAAGCTCAACTCCCTCCACAAGAAGTTCATCCAACCATCCCACTTTCCTCTCCATCTAAATCTATCACGCATGCCATTCCTGCGTTCCAGCACGCAATTCTACCGCACGCTTTCAGCTTTCAAAAACTTCCACCAATTCTCCTTGCCGGTTCCAGCATCTCAAATCCGCAATATGGCTTCCTCTGCAATGTCCAAACGCCTCGAAGGTAAAACTATTCTGATTACCGGAGCTTCGTCAGGTATAGGTAGAAGCACAGCGGTGGAATTTGCGCGTACGGCGCCAAAAAGCTTGCGATTGATCTTGACAGCAAGACGAATTGATACGTTAAAGGAAGTCGCGGCGGAAATACAAAAGGATGTTGGAGATGGAGTACAGGTGCTACCTGTCCAGTTAGATGTTAGCTCTCCTGATGAGGTCCGGAGCTTTGTGGGAAATCTGCCAGAGGAATGGAGGGAGATTGATGTGTTGGTCAATAATGCGTAGGTGTTCCAGCTGTTGAAATGCGGCAAACAAGTACTGATATCATATAGCGGCCTTGTTAAGGGTGTTGCCAAAGCTCCAGAAATTGCAGAGGAAGATCTTAATATCATGTTCGCAACCAATGTTACTGGCTTGATCAACATGACCCAGGCGGTGCTGCCCATTTTCAAGAAGAGACCGGATGGTGGAGCAGGAGATATCATCAACATTGGAAGTATTGCCGGACGAGAACCTTACATTGGAGGATCCATATATTGTGCCACAAAAGCTGCGATTAGAAGCTTTACAGACTCCTTGAGAAAGGAGTTGGTTTCCACGCGAATCAGGGTTATTGAGGTTGATCCTGGGCAGGTCGAAACTGTGAGTCCAAAACGACCTTCTCCATTGCAAGCATGCTAATGTCTTCAGAACTTTTCGGTTGTTAGATTTTACGGTGACAAGTCCAAAGCGGATGCTGTCTATGCGTGCGTCATCCATTTTGCCAAAATTTAAGCGTCCTACTAACGAAATACAGTGGATGTGAGCCTCTCACCCCAGAAGATATTGCCGAAATTATCGTTTTCGCTGCTGGACGGAGAGAGAATGTTGTTCTCGCCGATACTCTTGTATTCCCTAATCATCAGGTACGTGCCTGGGATTCTATTCGCCTTGCAAATTGGAAAACAAGAAGCTAATTGATCTAGGCCTCTGCGACCGTTGTATACAAAAAGACATAGACCCACCATACCGAGCAAAGTTGGATGTTCTAATTTAGACAAAAATCTCTAAGCCCATATAGATGTTAGACAACAATGAAAATAATCCACAATCTCAATCCATGTTCCAGCGACTTTCTTTTCCTCCATACTACGTATCGAGTTGCAACGCCTCTCGATGAATGTAAAGCAAGTAGCGACCGTGTTTAGTACAAACGCAAGAGGGGAAACTCCGTCCAACAGCGGCGTATTACCTCATAAGCTCTCGTCTGCCGCCACAGATTACTGATTTACATACATCCAACCATCCAATAAACAAACGCCGCACCCCCACAGATTGTAACAGACTACTATATATATTGCAGCGTCAAATTTCGGCCTCAAAAATGTACCCTTGGTTGTATAGTGTTAGTACTCACTACTCAGTAACATCGATCATAACTAACAATCCTTCAGGTAGCGGTTAGCACGTGGGATTTTGATAATATCAAGATCACTTATTTCCCGAATCCCCGGTTCGAGCCCGGGTACGACCTACGAGTTGCTCACAGACTTCCTTTTTTTTTCTTCTTTCTTTCGGTGTCTTTTTTTTGGAGTCTTTTTTTTTTGAGTAGCGGGGGGTGATGTCAGGATGTCAGAGTGAGTGGGGTTTGTTCGGGCTTTAGCGAACCCCTTCTTTTACATCGTAAGCGGCCATTATCACTGACTGTTTATTGTATGTATACCTGATATTTTAATTTGGATTTAGAAGAGGAAAAGGGCTTGACTTAGCATGTTTTAGATACATGGCCTTTGAAACTGCCTTCCACAGGTTTAAATGAGTCAAGACCCTCTTTTTTGCTGGCAGGAGTGAGCACACTCGTTATACAATTATATATGTTCCTAACCTGACTTTATATTTGCCAGCCTAATGTAAAGAGTGTGAATACTTCGCCTACCTTGAGTAGTGTACAGAAGACATTTCAATCTTGATTGCTCCAGTCTATGCTTTGAGGTTGGTGGCTTGGTGGCTGAGCTTCATCTTCGGCCAGTGACTCGTTCCTTAGCGCTTCACCTTGTGTTGAACTACTTCAGCACGAATATCGTATATACATAATCACGATATAATCCAGAAATTTATCCTATAACCCCATAATACATTTTACCAGGAACCTAGTACTCCAGATTCACAGTCTTACCCTTTGAACTACCAAACCATGGTAACAATAGAGCCTACCTCGGTGCCATCCCGCCAAATTCGAGCAGTCTACGACGAAGAAACAATCACCGTATATCAAGCATACAGTTCTGCAATTGCGCTCGCAGCAGTGACGGAACAAAGACTGTCTGCATCGCCCGAGTTCTCGGGCTCGCGTATGACGTGGATTAAGCCTTCTTGGTGTTGGATGATGTATCGGTATGGGCTCCCCCCCTTACTTGATTACTACAGAGATACAATGGTCCTAACTCTCCTTAAAGGTCGGGATACTCTCTCAAAGACCCTAGGCAATCGCATATTCTGGCGCTGAAAATGACCCATGAGAATTTCAAGAAGTTGCTTCTACATGCCGTTGTTACTCATGGACAGACACTTACCGCCGAGGAACGCCAGAAAGCGGTGCGTGTGCAGTGGTAAGTTCAATGCCAGCCTTTCTTCCTCTTCCTCTTCACCTCTACATATCAGGCTCCGATCATGTCATTTTCTCTGCATTTCAGTTGCTAGGTATAAGCATAACAAACGCTGAATATCAAATTAGGGACCCCGAACGTGGACCAGCGCTTGACGTCTTGCCCTATCGCAGTATCCAAATCGGGATAGGGCCAGCTCTGAGTAAGAGATGGGCCGATGAGTGGATTCTGAGCATTGAAGATGTTACGGAACGGGCTCTTGGATTGAGAGAAGCTATTTCGAATGGAGAGTCCTTTAAAAAGGTCGTAGAAGGTGGATGGATGCCAATTGAAAGGGCGTACAAGGTAAACGAAGAATTGAGGACAGTGCTGAAAATGGATGACGTTTAAACAAACAGCTACATATATCAAATAATACTACACAGTAAAATCTCTAAGGAAAATAACACATGATTGACGGTGCATTCTACATAGCTAAATGTAAGTAACCATACATATATAGAAAGTCGAAAAGCTCCTCTTGAGTCTCGTTGTCTGTAGGACTGCTCCCTGTGAAACATCCCCTGCATACCTTCGGCGCTAGGCTATCAAGCTAGTACTAGCGCTCCCCGCCAGACTATTCCAGCCATCATGGAAAGTCACATCCTGCATATCAGGAGGCTCCATCTCGCCCTCTGGTCGCACGCCTTCGCGAGTCCCCCGTGAAGAACCGCTGCATGTCTCCGTGCAAGACCATTAAGCTAGAGCTAGCGTTCGTCACTAACCCTGCGCTGGCCTCTGGTGGAAAAGAGCCGCCGGCGAATCAGAGGTTTCGATTGAGGGGTTTGTTGCACGTCTCAAATCGTCCCCCGTAAAACCGCAGATGGGTGGCTTTTCTTGTTCGTGGGTGGAGAGGCGTGAATGATCTAGCCCAAGTGGCTGTTGAACTGTTGATCGGCCTGGACCGTTCCTTAAGTTCTCGGAGAAGTGTCCGAGAAGACCGAATCTCTGGAGGATGATCTAGCCCGCTGATTCCTGGACTGGGGATTCCAAAAGCGTATCACGCTTCTGGAGTAGTTGCTTTAGTGTCTGGTAACTTGGGACAGCAGCTTCTGCAGTGACCAGTGGAAAGGGCAGGTGAAGGAACGGATAGACCCAGAACAAGTGCATTGCTCTCTTGAACTACAACTTAATCTTTCTCTTAGTGCATTACCTAAAGCTGTTTGCACTTATTGCATTAACATGGAATGCAACTTCAGCAAGATAACGGGTTTATCACCCTCACTAAACACGTGAAATAACTGAAGAGAGCTTTTTTAGATTTTGTGATATACATAACAGCAACTCCTCTAGTTGAGAAGCTGTTATCGAATAAAATTTCGAAAGAATCAATGCCATCCATAACCCAAGATTCCTGAACGCCAACGCTAACCCATCAAAAGACCGTCAGACTATATATTAGTCATTTCCCTGCGTGCGTTCTTCTTCCCAGCTAAACCTGTTTTCGGCCGGCTGGGGAACATGCACTATATCCTCCCCATCAAGTCTCCGCCTACTACCCCATGGAGCAAGAATCTCCTGCACCTGAGCTTGTGCTCTGGGATCTGGTATATAGCGACCTTCGTCTGAAGGTGCACTTGATTCGTTTTCCGGATGTCTAGTGTCCCCGCTGTCATAAAGATCAGCATTTTGGTTTTCTGTGTACTGGCTTCCTAGTGAGCTGCTATTAGGCGTACTGCTCGATTCATCGCTCTGGAGCGTCCGGCCATCTGGTCCCACTAGTCGTGGTACGACACTTGGTAACTGAACGCCTTCAGGTAGTCTTCCAGCATAAACCACGTTGGAAGGGTTGATCCGCATATATGATGGCGGTTCAGCGTTCAATGGCGATACGGGCGTGTCCACAAACCCAGGACTCGTGGGGGACGGTATGCCATTGCTCAAAGTCAGGGATCCCGCCGAGCCAGGACCGATTGGGCTGACGAGGGGACTCTCAATGTCTGGAATCTCTCGCGGAGATTCTGGTGGACGGTAGTGTCCAACATTGCTGGCATCGGACTCGGTCTTCTCTGGAGGATAAGTATCTATAGCTCTCTGTGCGTGCGCCGCAGCTATTTGTTGACGCTCGAGTTTCCTTCGGACCCGTTCGTAAGCAGACATATTGCTTGAGTCTTGAGTTGACGATCCGTGCTCAGTTGTACCGTCGAATGTACCGTCTTCACTATCTAGCTCAGCCGGGCCAAGCGGTGCTGGGAGCTCGAATCTCTCGTGCGTGGCATCAGCTCCGACCTCTATGGGATAAGTACTATCGCCCCCGGCTTCAAATGCTGTTGATTGTCTGTGTCTACGGAATCTGTCCATAAGTGTTCGAGGCAAAGCCACCGGCGGCTTTTCATCATCCACGGCTGGCTTATTGCGACGACGGCGACAATAGAGCATGGCTAGCGTCACTAATACAGTAAGAGCTAATACCCCAATTACAATCCCTACAATAGCCCCTGTCGAGATGGTCATTCCATGACTCTTCGCCGATGGTGGGCCAGATAGAGTGCTAGTTGATGGTCTAGTAATAGAGACAATTTGTGTGTCCTGAAGAGGAGAAGCAGGAAATAAAGCCTGGTGGATCGAAAATTGGTTGCGTTCATAATCCGTCTTCAGATATGCTTCTTGGAGAAACACACGGCCAATAGTATACTGATCTTCACTAGCAGCTTGACGAAGGGGGAAGTAAACCTTTTGGGCATTTGCAGCACCAGCAACTGTGTTGGGAATAGCAGGAAATCTCAGTTGCAAATCAAAAGCCACATATGGTAGACGGATCGTAACAAGATTTGGTGATACCGAGACATCTGATAGGCTGAATGTAAAGGTCAGATTAGACCTTTGCAAGACATCTCTTTGGGAACTATTGTCTGGGAATGTATAGAGGTTCAATGTGCTGTCATAAACCAGCCCCAAGCTATTAGCAAAACGATCGCAAGCCACTTTTGGAAACCATAAGTAGGGTGTAGAGCTATCAATAACCGCTGAAATTCGGTCCGGGGAGAGTACCAAGTCGTTTGACATGGTCGAGTTTTGCACGGTGATGGAGTCAATATACACTTCGGGATTCTGGCTTGGATTCAAGGTAAAGGTCGTGTTATGTGGAACCAAGCGATTGGCATCATAACCTCCCAAAGTCAACGAGTTCGGGACTCCTTTCCCTTGGTATTTCGCTCCGGCCGTGTATCCATAGCTGTGGCTGGGTATGGAGCCTTCTTTCTCCATCAAAGAGCTGAGAGCACTAGGTACCTGAGTGTTATTGAAGCTCCCTGGAACAATACCTAAACCATAAAAACCAAGCAAGTATTGTGTGGCATTAATCGATCCGGTAGCGTTGAAAGAACCGATAATCGTACTCGGGAGGCTTACGCCGGTGGTGCCAAAAGTCAAATTGTCCAAACCGTATTGCGCATATGCAGTATTCCCTAGATGTTTGTCCACCCCCAATTCAAAAAATCCTTGAGCTTGCCATGTCGTCGACTTTTCCGCTTCGAATAAACCCCCTCGGACTGCGCTACAGTCGGTCGGATTCTCCGGACAACCGCCACGTCCAACAACCCATGTTTCTGAACTGACAGTGCTAACCATTACATCCACCCATTGCGGTGGCGTCCCAACCCGAATCGATATCGCAGACCAGTCGCCATCATCGCCATACCTACAGATTGTTAAAACGCTGTTGTCGCAGGCAGGAAAATACTGACCACTGAACCGAGGGAGTCACACTCAAGGCTGTCGGAGCGCTCACTACGCACTGCAGTACCAACGCTACGACAAATCCCACCCGCCTCGACAGCAAGAGCATGGTCAAGGAATGCGTTGCATTCTTCGAGCCGCAAGTGATGATCGTTGAAGTTTGATAGTGATAGAAGTTCGCAGGACGATGAAATGCGGAGCGATGGCATCCCGCGGCAGTGGGATATGGGTCATTGGTCCCCGGGGGCCCTGGCCCGACTCCAGATGAACAATCTGGCTATGAAAGTGATTGGTTTGGTTCTAGGAAACGCAATCAGGCGGTTTTCAGCCTTGTACAAGGTGGTGTCGGCGCTGACGGTGGAGCTTATTAAGGACTAGTACAGTAAAGGCCTACGTGGACAAGACCATGCACGCAAAAAAGACTAAATGGTGGATCGAGGGGAGTAAGAGCCGTTACGGGGGGGCTTGATCGATGCGAAGTAGAGCGTGCGAGGTCAAGCAAGTCTTCGACGCTGAGTTCAACATTACGATACCAACCCACGAAGCCAATCTGATACTGGTCAGCTCGAGGGAGAAGGAAAGGCTCGGAAAATACGAGAGCCTAGAGAAGAGAGCTGAGCACCAAAGAGAGAAGATCTACAGCTGTTCGTACTGCTGGCCAAGGTCTTACAACAGTGCGTTCCTTACTGGACCAACCCACCTGGCCAAGTGTGGTGTTAAGATCCTCCGCTGGTCGAAAGGTTTGGGGGCCCAAATTTCCGAAATCATGCAAAGAGGCCTTCCCCTTTGCTGCATTCTCGCTTTCCCCTGTATTTAACGACTTTCCTGAAGTAAGGTGGTGTGGCATTAAATCTGAAGTATAGGCAAGGATCAGGGGAAAGAGGGTAATCCTGTGATTAACTATTTCCCATGTATGCCACTGGTCGCCGAGACACAGTAAAAGAAGCGGTTACACATTGATCTCTGCTATATGGAGCAAGCTTACGGGAGCTGATGACTGGCTCGTACAATAATTTCGCTGGTGGTTTAGAATATTTTCCGCTTTAGACTACACAAGAGTGGTAAGTATGGAATCATAAGAGAAGACGATCTCAACCGATCTTTCGCAAACGCGCTGACGACGGGACGCCATGGCTAAAAGTCCTCCACAGTCGCTTGGAACAATGGGTGCCGATTAAACGATCTTCCCAGACGCCACTATTCAGAGAAGGGAGTGGTGCCACTTTCGCCGCATTGAACCTTCCGTGGTGCCTACATAAGCTATGGCGACACCCGCACAAAAGATTAGAGGGGTTTTGTTGGAAGCATCTGCTGAAGTAAGTTAATCGTTTGATGTCTGGAACTTCCGTGCTGCTTACGCTTGTCTCAATGTAAGGTTACATGCTGTACGGAGTATTAAATATTCGGAAGAGACACACATCCGTTATAAAGGATAGATTGCTCAACATACCGGATACTTGGTTAAAGTCCGGTTGTACAGAATTGGGGATGATGATTGACCGGGACACCATCGATGGCTGGGTCCAGAAATCCCTGATCGACATGTGGTCTGGCGGTGGCTGTCGTCTTGTTTATCCAACGATATCACACGGAAAAGTCCAGACCATGTATCCTCGCCTCTATCATGCCGTCGTGCTGGTCGACCCTTGAAAAAGCCCTCTTTTTGTATCTGTTTTCAAGGAGGAGGGTCACTTCCCGGAATACTCTGCATGTACGAATGATTTAACAAACATAGGCCATAAATGTCCGGGGTCGAGTACTAAGAGAGCGGTCTCATTTTGCAATAACTATACAATCCACAACGCACAAGACTCGGGGTGATTGCGCCGTCTCTGGAGCAAAAGAAGGAAGCGGGGTGGTGCAGGTACGCTTTGGATGGACAGCTAATCCAGGTGCAAAGCATTGCTTTGAGCCTGTCATTATAACGAGTCAGATCAGATTTATTAGAGAGATATGGATGGCCTCGGTAACCTAAAGTCCACCTCAGCCTCGTTGCTCGTGTTTACTACAACATCTTGTTTCAGGTGGAGATGGCTCTCGTCAGCCTACACCACTGAGCTTTCTCGTTCAAGTGCCGTGATGTTGATGTGTTCGTCCCATCTCCTGTCATCATTATATATGATAAGAGTCCTATAAGATGTAGGATGACAGCTTCCAATAGCTTCCTTTTCGCAGAACAAGATCGGCAAGTCACCAACACTTGCTATTGGAATACAAGATTTGTCACTTGTGCTAGTAGGCTGATGAAATGCTCGTTCAGATAGCCAACCGAGCGTCGGAAAAATCATTCAGGGAGGACAGGACGCGTCTTTCGGTTACTCTTTACGAACGCAGCCCCGATGTGCTGCTTGGGTTTCCACGAAAACCTACTCACACAGCATGATAATGGCTAGTAGGACTAATCAAAGTAGTGGTGCATGTCATGCATATATGTGATCTCGATCGGGCAGTTGAAATTCTGCTCTCAAGGACATAGCATTACCATCATGCGAACAAATGAAATCAGGATGTTCCTAATTGAACTAGAGAAGAGCAAGCCCGATCTGTTGAAGATCTTAAGACTGAAGCCAGAGCTAGAAGATCTCTCTTCCAACCTAGTAAGCCCAGCGCCCGCCAGCTGGAGGAGCCCGCAAACTCTAATGATTTTAGTTTCCTAGCCGTTCTGTCAACTTTTAGGCTTCCCGAGGGCGCCAGCCACTGGTCCGTTCGGGGACCATCAGCTCAATAGTAATCTCTCCACTCAATCTTTCCGTCCTGGGATCATGGATCTCGTCCCCTGCCAGAGCCCGGGGACATGGCCTCAGCTTCCTGTTGTAGCCAATCGTTCATAGAGATGGGCTTGGCTGTGGACACCCACAGCACTTTTATTTTGCCTGGCTCGGAGGCTGCACCACTTTGACCACTCGCATTTCCACCTGCGTCTTCCCTTACAGCTCGAGAGCGGCCCTCTTTAATATGTCTATACTCCCTTGCTGAAGCTTCACTTCCGCCGCCCATTTGGACTTTTGCCCGTAGTACTCTATGTGCCGTGTCCTATGCTACTTTATCCACCACGGTCGTTTCTGTACCACCGGTTGAGCTTCCGTTATTGCTCTTGCTGTTGAGATCTCCTGACCTTCTCAATTACTAGCGCTTCTTGGAGATCAATTGCCCATTGCCAGTTGCTCAATTGCACTTGAATGACTTCGATAGACCTGTATTCCGTTGTCAGAAGATCATAGCGAAGCCATGTTGAATCGCTTCTCAAGCCTGTCGCTGGGGGCTGCATTTTGTTCTATGTTATGGGTGCAGAATGGTGAGAATTTCTTATTTTACGATACACATCACGAGGACTTGCGCTGATATCATCTAGTTGATGCTGCTGATCCAATACGCACATTTATATTCATATCCGCACCGGCGTCTGAGTCTTCTGCAATGTCTTCGTCAAGCTCTTTGACCTCAACGACCAGTGAACAATTATATCTACCATCAAGAACTTTTCTACCAACCACTACCACCTTTCCCCTGACCTCAACCACGGGTTCTTCGAGAACGTTGCCTTGGAGCGTTACATATCCAATCCCTATAACAGAACAGACGTCGATAGCCACGCCGGTCCCCATCTCTTCCAGTACTATTTCATCTCTGCTCTCAGCGAGTATCAACACTGGCAAAGCCACTTATACTACCGGCGTTTCATGGGGTCCACTTCAGCCACCATCTGTGATCAAAACAACCTCAGCATCTTCAGAAGAAACAAGTAATTCACAACCAGATTTCAACCCTACAGATACACGTGGCTCTTCTATCTCACAGCCAACTCCTACTCTGACATACGGCTTGAACGCAACAACATGGGCCAATACGACAGCCCCATCTCCAACAGAGACCCCCAAATGCACAGCGGTCAACAAATTGGGAGAATGCTTACCCACAACTTATCCTCCAAAAGAACCTTGTACCCTTATTGACTCGGACGGGATATGCTGGCCTAGTGATCCCGACCCTGCAGATACGCCTACCTGTACCATCGAAGGGAAAAATGAAGAAATCATCGATAAAGCAGGTCTATGCCCGGACTCTATTGTACCTAGCCTGCCGAAATGCACGCAGTCTATTTATTTGGGAGAGATAACCAATGTATCAGAAGGTGAATGTAAGCCGGCTTGCTTGGCGGATGATCAAGGTAAATGCGTGGATGTAATAACTACATCATCTTGTGATTTTACTCTTATGCCATGGCAGCCGAGCACGACATTTATTTTCTTACCAAATCCAATCACAATCACTATAACAATTACAAGCGACGTAATTCCAGATATAACGCCAGTCCCTGAATTTACACCGCCTGCTTACTGCTATGAAATTCCCAAGGCACCTGGTGCATTCCCATTGTTCCCTCCAACGACGAGTACAACAGCAGGGTTTGGAGCTTCCTATACCTTTCCAGTCTCTGCAGTTCCATCGGCTCCTACTCCTGCTCCTAGTACTGTTTACGTCACGAGTAAAAACCCGGTTACGGTTTTCACTCAAGAGCCAAATATACAATATCCTGGTGGACAACCCACTGGCAAAGTCACGGTGACAGGTAGGCCACCTTGGGGCCCATTACCTGCCCCTCCTCCAGCCACAATTCCTGGTGTTGTTGATACGCCAGATGAATCAACAGGAGGAGGAAGAGATCCCGAAGAGTCAGGGAATGGGGGAAACACAGGCGGGGGATCTGGAAATGGTAACTCGGGTAGCGGAAATTTCGGCGGTGGTTCTGGCGGTGAGCCGAACTCCGGGGGTCAAAATGGAGGTCAAAATGGAGGTCAAAATGGAGGCCAGAACGGTGGCCAAAATGGTGGTAGTGGCAGTGGAGGAGGTGGAGCTTCTCCAACCACGACAACTATCGGTGGGGTACCGGTTGTTGTTGGACCGACTAATGTGATAATTGGGCCTTCAACGGTGGTTGGCGGAGTTTCGCCACCAACTACACAGATAACTGTAGGCCAACAAATATTCACGGTAAATCCGTCTCAGGTAATAGGTCCAGGTGTAACGATTGCACGCCCAGCGAATGGTGGAGTATTCAGGCCCACACCTATCCCAACTGTTATAAACGGCATTCCAGTACAGCTAGGGCCATCCAATGCTGTGATTCGGGGCACGACTTTTACGATTGGTCAAGGGGCACCTCAAACCACCATTGTTGTCAATGGTCAAACAATTTCAATAGGATCAGGAGGGCTAGGATTTGCCGACACAACAGTAGCTCCACCAGCACAAGCTACAAACATAGTGATACTTGGTGGTGACATTATTTCTGCGCTTGGTGCATCACAAGCAGTGATTGGAAGCTCTACATTTAGTTATGGTGATGGAACTCCACTGGAGACTGAAGTATTTAACGGTGAAACTATCACTGTTGGCCCGATGGGCATTGCTTATGGAACCACCACCCTTGGAGGTGCCTCAAATCCATCTAGGCTCCAGCTTGGAATTGCGGGTGGTGTTGCAATTACCCAAATCGGATCTACGCTCGCTGTAATCGATGGTACAACCTACACCATTAGTCCAAACATGATGCCAGTTACGACAGTTGTCAACGGCAAGGAAGTGACAATCGGTCCAAGCGGAATAGCAGTAGGAGGGGCAACGCTCACATATCCTTCCAACCAAGACATCCAAACGCAGGTTATAACTGAAGGGAGTATCACATTCTCACGACTCGGCTCCACTCTTGTGGATATCGGAGGAACAATTTATACAATTGGTCCTGGCGGAAAACCAACCACCAGAACCTACAATGGCCAAACAGTGAGTATAGGACCTGGTGGAATTGGATTTAAGACGACAACTTTGACAGCATCTTCTCCATTTCCGTCTGAAACAGGCGCGGTGGCGGCAAAAGAGACGGCGAAGAAAAATAGTGCGGCGGGTTTGAGAATAATTTATGGTGTTATGGGGATTTGCATGGTATTGGGAGTTGGTTACAACATTTAATATTTCGTATTAATGGGCCTGTCCCAAAGGACGGGACAGGGGAAGGCGTTTGAGGGGGGTTGGAAGCAAAGCATTATACCCAAGGACTTTTGTCAAAGAGCCATGAATATAAATACTGTATAATAGAAAAGGCGTGCAGAATGATGAACATAGACAAAAACATTCAACAGTTCTTTGTATGATGTGATTTTCAAGCGAACGTACATCATGGAGAAGTCTAAATACATGATGCAGATTGGAAGATTCTCCTGTAGTAAATCGTGGTATAGATAGTCTTGTACTCAATATTGAAAGTAAGACTAAAACGAATCTAAATATCTCGAGCAGGGAGAAGCAAATAAAGCCGGAAAGCTAACTGTATCATTCATCATGTACTCTGGTGTAATTAAGACCAACAGCAGCTAGATGGTGTTAACCTCGAGGTCAAGACCTTGCAACCAAATGATAACATAGTGCAATATCCTTAAGAGAGAAGAAGGGAGTCCGAATAAAGTATATCAAAATAAGTATCTCATAGGATTATAAAGTTATAGGATTAGGGTGATTTTGGAAGTCCGACGGAGCTAGTTCATGAACGGCTAGATTGCCAAGAAGAACTTTCATTGAATCATGAACGCCCAACTCCTAAACCTCTCTTGTCTCAATAATAATTTTCTCGTCAAACACGAAATCATAAACTCACCGTTCAAAAAAGAAACCGCTCTACAATCTTCCTATACAATAGACTGACCAGAAATCGCTGGCTCAGTCATAAAGCAAGGCCCAAACTCCTCCGTTCATTCCATGCAAATAGAGGCTACTGAACTTCACAACGCTTCCGATTCACCAAATACATCACTACCTATCAACACCTCCCAACATGGCTTGCTACCAGACCAACAACATCCCGCAGGCTCGCGCGACCTCCTCAATCAAGAGCGTCCCGAGTCAGCGGCCTCAATCGGATCGGAGAACGGCCAATCTGATGGCGCAGAAGATCAATTTTCGCGATTGAGCGTGGCGGAGACGGATGATACGCGACCTAAACCATCTTTTCAACAGATCTCTGAATATGAAAGTGCCTTGTCACCGTCACCAAAGAAACAGAATCAAGGACCCATTTTCAAAGTAGTGAAGGCCAAGAGCAGCAGACTTGATGCCGTAAATTTGGAAAATTGTCCTAATGGTAAGATTTTTCCCTCCAAATTCTACTACTCCGCTTGATGGAATGAAAATTCATTTTCAGCCCCGTGAGGGTTGTTTCAAAGAATAGATACGAATTTACAGTGGCAATGTGCTTTGATCTGCCAGAAAATATGACTCGTGCATAAATTGGACAATCTCATGTCTCTCCATTCGATAGAACTAATTCTTTATAGAGGTCCTGACACACATTTTGTCCCACTTGCCTGCCACATCTCTATCAGCTGTCACTCTAGTCTCACACCGATTTTATGAACTTGTTACAACCCCTCATGCCTGGCGTACCGCGTTTTCACGCTTCTTTCCTGGTCAAGATAGTACAATCGAGAATTTGGATGACCAGCAGAGCCGAGAAATTCTTCGCTCGGAGCGTCGGTATTTCACTCGACTGACTGCACTTGCGTCATGGCGAAGCGAATACATATTGCGTACTCGCCTTTTGCGTAGTCTAGGACGGGGAAAACCTTCACAACTTGCACCTGGCCATGGGGCATCGTCTCGAATGAATAGTGCTGCGAACAACGCCAACGCGGTTGTCACGTACAACTCCCAACTATATGCCACTATTAGTCATATTCATGCCATTTTTGGTTCAGGAAAGAAGGCGACGCGGTTTATACATGGCACTGATGAGACTGGGTCAGCTAGCACATCTGATCCTTCGATCGGAAAGATTGATAATTGGGGTTTGTCGGATCCGCAGGCGCTGCCGCAGTTTATCGATCTGTTCGTTGGTGATTTACCATATGGTTTGGGAGCTGGTCCTGCTGGGCTGCCAAATTCAATGGACGTTAGTCAACCATTTGGAATGATTTATGGAGAAGGATTTCCTGGTGGACAGACCTACTTTAGATCGTCCGAAGAGATGCGTGGCCGCTTTCTTAGCCAACCTAGTGCTATTATTGATCATGAGCTTGGTATTCCAAAGATCCCCGAACTTTCAGAGGCAACCTCTGCTGTTTGGATAGCGAAGTCAGAATCTATCCCCCTGATGACCGATGGGCTTATTGGGATGATGTCAGGTTCGACTCTAGGTGTTGTTGCAACTTACTCTTTGGGTACAGATACCCAGCACGGGCGTCGTATTCAGAAAGGCCAATTGACTTCAAAGTGGGTTGTCTGCCCCGGAGTACCAATTATTGAAATCAGAGTGGATGAATCGTACAACGCCATTCGAAAATCAGCGGGAAGAATATGGGCCGTTGTTTTGAACGCATTGGGCGAAGTATACTACCTTACGAGGACACCCACCTCAGCTATCCTGGACAGTAAAGTGGACATCAATGACTTCGATAAATATGCGTGGAGAGCTGGAAGGACAGCTTATTGGAGTCTGAGTGAGCCTTCTCGTCGTGTTGCAAAAGACGATCCGTATCAGGAAATGGATGTTCATGGAAGCTATTCCCCTAGATCTTCAGAAACTTCAATGCGACTTTCTAAAGCTCAGATCATTGGCGAGACAGTGGAAATTGAACGATTTCTCATGTATGAGCCTTCTCACTTCAGAAATATCTGTTTAGGCTGGGATATGAGAAGAAGACTTGAAGTTGACTTTGCTGGAGACGATGGAAATGGAGCTGGAGAGGGTATCGTTGTAATGAGATGTGCTTTCGAGGAAGGTGAGACTATCGATGTCAGGAGGTATACTAGATGGAGGACCGAACAGGCTTCCCTGCAGGAATACCCTTTGCCAAAAACTCCACCGATCGCTGCGCAATCGGTGACAATGGCCTCCTTGTTTGGGGGTGGAAAGGTCATAACTCCTGCTAGGAATTCATCACCTGATAGGTCTCCTTCAGGCCCAACGTTTTCCACCTCTGGAAGGCAATCACCAAGTCTTCCCAGTACCCCTACTGTGAAGAAATCCTCTACAACTCTTGTCGAAGAATGGCGAACATCAAATATGTCTATGAAGGACCAGGGAGCTGCCAAGATCACTGCCAGCAGTATTGACACGTCTACATTTGCATTGTTGACAGTCGACGAGGATCCAATCCTAACTGTGAATGGCGACTCGACCGTCTCGTCTCCGTTCACTACCCCTTCAGATCGAGGAGGTCCATCGTCTAGCTCGATTCCGGGGCAGCGAGCTCGCTTCTTAGCCATCGGGTCTAGTATTGGTAAAGTTGTGATTTTCAACATGCGAGGTCCCCAATCTGTAAATGCTACCATAGTAAATGAGCTTCATTCACTGCGGACTATCGAGACAGATTCTCCACAGATATCCTGTCTGGCTGTTTCAGCACTTTACCTCGTCCACGGTGGAAATGATGGACTTGTACAAGCTTGGGATCCTCTTGCATCGTCCTTGCAACCTATTAGAGTTCTCCATTCGAGATTTTCTAGTCGTGCCCGGCGCCGTCTCGTGCAAGCGGAGGCTTCTGTGCAGGGAGTTGGTATAAATCTCTGTGAGTTATCCATAGTGACTGGACTCTTTCGAGAAGTAAATACTAATATAGATAATAGATGCTGCAGGAGCAATTACTTTAGACCCTGATCCTACTGTCTTGCGTGGAATGGTATCACTAGGCACTCATTTGCGCTATTGGTCTTATAGTGCCTCGGCTGCAGACCAGTATCAAAGCAAGAAGCGTCGCCTTCGCCGATCCAATGAGCGAGGTAGTAATGGTGGACCTGACCGTTTCACAAATGCCGGAAGAGGGGCTCTGATGGATTATATTGCAACTGAGCAAGAAGATTTGAGAAAGGAAAAACTCCGCAGATCGAAAGAGGATGCTAGACTTCGGGGAAGATTTGGTGTTGGCTTGGGTGGGCTCAGTGATGAAGACGCAATACGTTACGCTGAGATGATCTCTGCCGAAGCCTTCCAAAAGGATGAAGAACGTCGTATGAGCGATGCTGGCTACTTGGCAGACTCTTCTGCACAAAGTGCTTGCACCAGCTCTACAGTTACCCCTGTCGGGAGTTACAAAGATCGCTTCTCTTCTCCTCCAAAAGATGAAGAATTTGACCAAGATATTGAGGAAGCGATTCGTCTTTCTTTGTTAGATGGAGTTGACTCTGGCGGATGCTCACCACGAACAAATGGAAGTGGTGGCTACGACATTCCCATAACTTACAAGCAGAAGAAAGTCCGTCGCTCGGCATCTTCTTCGCCATCCACCAGCAAATCATCGAGACACAGGGTACCAGCTAGTCCACTGGCAAGCAGTAAGAATGCAGTGGCAGCTGATGATTTGGATTATGCACTACAGTTGAGTCTGGCAGAGGAGAGAAGCCGTGCGGAATTTTTCGCTGTCGAAGAAGAAGAGTTTCCAAGTCTTGAAAGTCCAGTGCGTGGCAAGGGAAAGGGTCGAGCGAAATGAGGAGCCTTGTGGTTTGTGACTTTGGATTTCAAAATTATTTTCAGTTCTTTGCAGCGTCTAATCATGATCTCGCGCCGCAGTTTCAAGCATATACATTATCATTTATTCTTCTTATTCTTCCCGATAGACTATTTCACCGTTTCTCGACTTTCTCATTGTTTCACAATCTGATATCGGTCCAAGAATGACGTAAAATTTCGCAACATTAGACCCCCTCTCCAGTCCAGTAGTGAGTGACATTCAAAGCATGTATTGCAGCAATAACGAAATTGAGTTGTTAGCTTGTGATAGGTGAAATAGTCACACTACCTTACCAGAATTGTGGGATAACAGTGGTTCGCGTTTCGCTTAAAATAATCTAGTGTGGCGCCTCAGTGCTTCATTAAGTACAGAGTACTCCAAAAGAATCGCTCAAAACAGTACAAATGCTTCGGTAGCTAAGTGGTATAGCGTGGGATTGCAGTTATATCTACAATTATCCTAAGGTCATGTGTTCGACCCACATTCGGAGCTGCTTGTTTTTCAAACTTTTTGCCAGCATGATCTAATAGAATCTAATTATAATGAGATGATTGTTATCTATCTGTCTGGCTTGGGTTATATTTGAATATTTTTTGAAAGTTGTCTATATAAGTGCTGATGGTGCATTTCTTTTGTGTCTTGGGCTGCGTGGAAATTGTGGGTTCTCTTAAGCGAAAGCTTGCCGGACAGGACTTGATATTAGTTAGCTACCTATTCTCAGTAATAAAATGAAAGAACATGTAGATTTTGTATAACAGTATGTATATATATATATGTATATATGGCATGAATAAAGAAAGGCCAGATCTCGTATTGTTGCTGAAAATCGCAGTAATATAATATTTGCAGACTGCTCTATATAAATTTAAACAGCTACCTACCTCACTGCTCTTTATCTTTGAGTCTTATTTGTATATTCTTTGTATCTGAAATTAATCGGATGATATAGACAAACAAACTCTTACTGAATTGAGTGTAACAGAGTACTCTAGTCACCTGAGCATATGATTTGGACATCTGTTCATCTTCAGCACGTAGCGTAATGTCACATATCTTTGATACCGTCTCTCTATTTCTAATGACCAGCCGATCAAACTTATTTTATCTATCATACAAACATGTGCATATCATAGAAAGTCCCACGCACATTATGATAAGGCCGACCCAGAAAACAGATCTATCATGTCATATCACAAATCCCAACGCCCCAGACATTATGCAGACCATGGAAGTCCTTACCAGCTAACCCAACCCAAGACAGTATAACCAGGACCACAATCAATAACGCCGTCAATCTGCCTATTAGTTCGCTCGCCTCTATCATCTAGAACACCGGTATTGTAACATTATCTTTATTTCCGTGAGAGCCTCTCGCGCTTGGAAGGTGGTGCGCTAGTGACGTTCTTCATCTTTCGCTTTCGGGTCGGCAAGATTCGTTGACTAGGCTCATCATCATCGATCACGATGGGAGTGTGAACGCCAGGTGTCTCAATGGTAGTAGCGTCAGTCAAGCTTCCAGAGTCATCACCAAAGTGACGGTCATGGTTAGCACGAAACTCTTCAGCCAAGACATTACAAAGCTGCTTATCACGGGGATTCTCTTCGAAATGATCATTGCATGCTGGACATGTAATGTAGAAGGCCTGTGACATCTCGGGAAAGCCAAGAACTTCGTACTCCAGGAGATTGTTGCCCACTAAAGTGGTTTTGTCGAAGTCAAGACAATCTTCACAGTAAGCGCGCTCGCACCAGCGGCACCGGTACAACATTCCACCAGCGTCTGTAGTCTTCTGCTGACAATCGACACATTCGTGCTGAGGGCAGTTGAATTGCCAGCCCTTGGCCTTGCTCTTGAAACCATCTTCCAAGCAGTGGTAATGGTAGGCGCGAGGGCAAAGCTGGCAGCAGTGAAGCTCTCCACCATCCATGCAGATTTGGCAATGTGACTGTGGTTCGACGGGACCTCGCTTCTCTCTTTTCACGTCTTGCAGACGTGGATCCTTGCCCGCAAGCGTTGGAACAGCCTCCCAGTCGCCGCAATTCATACTCTCCTTACTGATTGCAAAACCATCCACAAGTACAGTAGTGTTCTTGCCAATGCGTCGATCAGCTCTATCATACAGCTCGTTTGCGATTTCCTTATTGGTCTTCGCCTTCGAATTTTTCGCAAGTTTCTTCCCATCAAAGACGGATGCTTCAACGCGCTCCATCTCTGTGAGCCATTTTCGTTCCTCTTCCTCATCAACCTTGGCATCCTGTACAGCGTCCTTCTTTACGTTGATGTCAATTGGCTGATCCTTACATTTGGCAACAGTTGTATCCCAATCCCAGCTAAGCATCTCAGAGATGTCAATTTCTGGTCGAGAAATTGCAGAAGCACCACGACGAACAAGTTGCATCAATTGGCCTGTGGAGAGTTGTGGCATATCATCGTCACCTGCAGCAGGACGGCCCTTCTTCGGCTTTTTCGAGCTACCGAATTTAGTATGGATGTCTTCCATTGCTTCGGTAACCTTTGCAGACAAGTAAAGTTTCTTTTGAATCCTGCCCATCATCTGCTCTTCGACTGTGCCTGCAGAAACAAGCTTATATATGGTTACTGGATTCTTTTGGCCAATACGATGGGCTCTGGCTTCTGCTTGAAGTGTAATTTGAGGATTCCAGTCTTGATCTAGCAGGACGACATCTGACGCAGTAGCAAGATTTATACCAAGACCTCCTGCTCGTGTAGAAATGAGCATGACCCGATAGTCACTGTCTAGATCATTGAACATTCTAATTCCCAGATTTCGCCGTGCTCGAGCAGTACCACCATCAATCCTCATGAATCTAAAGGAGCTGCCCGCTCCGCCTCTGAGAAGCAAAAGTTCTTCAACTAGATCGAGCATCTTGGTGAAGCCTGAAAAAATCAAGATCTTCTTTTTTTGCTTTAACACTAGCTCAGTAACCAGCTTTTCCAGAACGATGAACTTCCCGGATGCCGTGATAACATGCTCTCCTGCCTCATATGGAAAGGGTTCAGCATTGCCGATCTGATATGGATGATTGCACACCTTACGCAGTTGCATGAGAAGGTTCATGAGCTTTTGCCAGTCTGATTTCTTAGCCACTGCTTCATCGCCATCTCCTTGCTCTCTTTGAAGTGTCTGCTCAAGAATATCTTTAGTCTCTTGCCAGGCATCAGTTCCGATTAGCGTTGGATCTTCAAGAATTTGGAGAGCTTCGGCTTCGAGCCTCATCACTCCATCTTCGCGGGATTCCGTATCCTTTGCCTCCCTGAGAGCTTTTGCTTCTTTGTCCTTCACTCCCTTAAAAAGCTCGTCGAGAAGACCCTGGTCTGCTTTGGTGATCATTCTGGTGTACCAAAATCTCTGCATAGGAGATAAAGGAACAAACAAAAGCACTTCGGTCTTTGGTGGAAGGTTAAGATTGACACCGGGTGAAGTCTTCATCCGTCGGAGCATGATCAGTTCTAGCAGACGACGAGCATCATCTAAGACAGTATTCGAGAATTTTCCTTTCGACAGATTAAAGGAATTATCGAAGAGCTCGTTGGTCTTATCAATGAAAACTTCAGGATATAGCCAATGTAATAAGCTCCAAAGCTCCGAAAGATTATTTTGTAGTGGAGTTCCGGTTAAAATGAGGCGATACTCAGCCTTGAGCCCTTGAAGACTCTTAGAGACCAAGCTCTCGTGATTTTTGACCTATGTTTGTTAGTTAAGAAGTAAGCGGTGCAAGTGTGGATTTACTGTATGTCCTTCATCAAGAACCACATATCTCCAAACAAAAGCCTTTTTAAACCATGACTGTTCAGCCCGAAAGCACTCATAAGTAGTAACAACCAGATCCACCCCAACATCAACCTCGTCTTCGGAATCGGTATCCAGAGAAATAATTTTCTTTCCAGCAGCGACTTTTCTCGACTTCAACTTGGACTTGGCCTGAGCAGTCAAATGGCCATAGATGTCTAATTCGCCGACCACAATTTTCTTAAGCCGATTTCTTTCTTTCAGTGGTCCGTGGAATCGAATCACCTTCAAGCCAGGAGTCCACTTTCTCGACTCGGCCATCCAACTTGATAGAACTGACAGAGGACAAACCACAAGGAATGGGCGTGCTTGTCTACCAACTCCAGCCTTGGGATCGTTCTCCTTCAAGTGTTGGATCAAGCTCAATGTTTGTAACGTCTTACCCAAACCCATCTCGTCGCCCAATATACCTGACAAACCCTAATTTATTGATTAGTATGTATACAATGCGAATGGCTCAAAGAGTGTGTTCTGAAACCTAAAAAGACTCCGTATAAACTTACGTTTCTGTGCAGGTAAACCATGAACGATAGTCCCGAAAGCTGGTATGGTTTCATTACTGCCCTAATGCCCTTTGGCTGTGTTTCAAGTTCTTCATATTCGCTGATTTTTGGGAGAGCCAGAACCTCTTCTGGGGACAGCAGCGCATGCTTCTCCAACAACTTTCGGACGTAGTTATTCTCAGGTAGCAGTGGCAACCAGTCCTCGCTTTTTTCAATCAAGAATTGGTTTCGTGTCGCAGCGGTTTTTTCGGCAATCTCCTGGCGGACCGCCACACGTTGGCTAACCATAGGGGTCAGGTCTCCTCCAACAAGGCCTTCTAAAGCACTTTTTTTCTTCTGATGTGACCGCTTAGGCGTCGATTCAGTATTTTCCAGAGCCTTGAGAGATGTATTTGGTCTGCGCTGCCTCAAACCTGATCGTCGTCCACTTGTGAATGTAATTTCTTCATCAACCATATCTTCCGCGTTTTCATCATCTGTGATGTTTATTTGCTTATTCGACAGAGGGGTGAATGGGGAGGGTATTGCGGAGTTTGTAGATACAAGGCCCTGGTTTGTTTGTACGGGAGAGCGCTGCTGGTCCATTTTGTGAGTTGGTGATGCGCCTGGTAGAAATTTTGCGAGCAAAGAGGATGCCGTTCGCCGTCGCGGAGGGAGTATTGGAGGGTACGTTGGAGTTGAAGGTTCCATCGTAAACCGGACGGGTCAGAGTTCTTGTCTTAAGTCAGTTCGTTTGTGTCGTGAAGAAGCAGATATGTAATCCTGGCAAGGCTGAAGATAATTATCTCAACAGCGTACGAAGTTTTGTAACAATCTAATATCCTTCCACAAAAGTACCAAAGACGAAATAAAAGGAAGTGAATGTTTCTTCGAAAGCGAATGTATTGAATTCAGGATATCCAAAGGCGACTAATGAATGGGGCACAAAGGCGAGGTCTCAAGGCGCACCCGGCTTCGTTGTAGTCAGGGGTGAACGCTTTAATTGTTTTTCGCGTTCTGGCGGCGGACGTGATTTTCCAGGAGTCGCTTTAGTGAAGATCGGATGTGGGGTAGCTAAGATAAGGGGATTAGGCCGAATATAGTAAGGTTGGCAAAGGGATTACCCACAGCAATGGAAGGCTTTTAGAGTCATTCTATCCCCATTCCCTAATCTATATACTTCTTGGAAAAGGTGAATAGGTCTCTTGCTACCCTCTATAGGAGTAAACACTTTTTTAACAATTGATCCATAAAAGCATGCTACTCAGCTGTAGCTTCTTTGCTTTAGTATGCCATAGTCTTACGGCTCTCTTGGTCCTTTGGTCCGTATCTTTATCGTGAAATCAGTGTGAAATTTAGGAAGAACATCGTGAGGCTACCTTTCTTCACATAGTCTTGCTTCAGTGGTAACGTACCCTCTACCCCTATCTTTAGCCTAACTATTGGTAGTAAAGAAAGAATTATCATACCTGCGCTTGTGCAGTGGGAAATTTCAAGGCACCTTTTTAATTTGACTTCACTTGGAGCCGTTGATATTAGCTTCGGGCATCACTATTCTCAAAACAATTGGTGTCTCATACGAGCACTAATATATAAAATATTCATCTAAACCTTATCATCTGCGTTGATACTGGTGGTGCTATTTCTTATTTTAAGGCAATTAAGATAACGAGTGAAGTAACTTAGGAATGGGTCAACGAATCATAATAAGCCAAGGCGTATACAGCTTCAATTACAGAGTGAAGACATAGGAGAGGGCGCTAAGAAACAAAGGAACAATAGGAAATACATCTTACTGGATGCAAGTGCCATTCTTCAGTGGCTAGAGAAAGCTCTGCACTATGTAAACTTACACCTGTAACTTATTCTTTAGGAGATCTTTCTCGACGATAGCCTCACGCATCTGTTCTAGCTCCTCCATATCCCAATTTACACTCACGTACCTCCCGGCCAACCACTCTCTCCGTTGACTTGTCATCCAGACAATGCTATCAACTGGTAGTTCAAGCGTATCTATAAGATCTACTAAATAGTCAGGGAATGGTTAGGATAACTTGAACAGAAAGGAAGCAACTCACATTGGTGCAGTTTCTCTGGGAGGCCCAGCGCCAGATCGGTCCGAATGCCTCCTGGGTGAAGTGAAAACGTCAATACACCCTGACTTGCAAACTCGGCGTCAAGAACTTCAGTCAATCTCATCAATGCTAGCTTAGCGGTGGGATAGCCTGATAAGGATGGGATCACCCAGAGTGCACCAACACTGCCAACATTTACGATCTGACGATCCCCTTCGTTCTCTACCATTATGGGCAAGAAAGCCTTGATCATAAGATATGGTCCACGAAGGTTGACTTCATACGCTTTCCACCAGTTTTCTGGATTGCTGTCACCAACAAAACCGAGCGGCTCCATATACCCAGCATTATTGACCAAAACATCTACAGTGCTAAACTTTTGCTGAACTTGACGTGCTGTTTCTAACACCGATTCTGGATCTGAGACATCTAGTTTCAATAATAGAAGGCTCGGCTCTGGCCTCCCAGCTACTTTTGCGGCTTTCAAGACGGCTGCTTTGGTATCTTCGAGACTACTTCGAGCAGCAAGAACTATATTGGATACTCCAGCCTTAGCGTAAGATGCTGCAAGGGCAAAACCGATGCCTCGGGATGCCCCTGTGATAAGGACGGTTTTTCCAGACATGTTAACCAGTGATGGTGAAATGAATGGATATGTATCATGTCGGAATGTCTTGGTGAAGAACATTCCATGTGGCGGAGCATCTGTCTTATTCCCTCAATCAGGTCGTAAGATTGGAGTTGAAAGTTCAGAAACATACCTGCCAGTGCAGATGCAATGGATGCATCACTTAAATTTTCCATGTTTTAAATTCTACTCTCTACCTCTTGTGAATATGAGCGACTCAGCAAAACGTATGAGAGACGATTTGGCGGAACATCCTGTGAAGCAAGAATAATCAATTTTACATGGGGTTGACAGTCTCTACATCAGTACACGATTATGTATTTATCCGGGCATTGGAGCCAAGTCATGCAGCCCAGAAGTGCCTAGCTAACGCAAGGAAGTGGTTATTGTAAGTTTGCCTGCGTCATGAACGAGTCCAGGTTTATGGATGTCTTGAACTAATGATAGTTTGGCCGTCTTGAGGCTGCTCTCCTTCACAATCTTTGATTCTCCTAAAGGCAACCACTCGAGCAGCCAAAGTGAACCACGGTCTCGACATCACCTTGACTGGGGGAAAGCTAGCTAGTATAGGACCGAGATAGCAAGAGCACTATTTAGTCGGGTTGTTAATGGTTCCAATTCAATTCCGTTAACCAGCAATAAATCATTTTAAGTCTGATATATTTTCAATCTGTTTAGTCTTCTAGAAGGGTAGATTCTTTAAGCGAGAAAAGTAAAGGGGTAGCGGTAAATAGGTAGAGAGGAAGTAATTTAGTTGATGAACTAGCAAAGTGCTCTTCAGCATCAAAAATACAAATACCTAAGAGAGAATCTGTATTCTGGTTGATCTAAGTAAATTTGGATACCCATATTACTTGAACTGGAGTTCGGATATGCTTACCTTACCATCAAGGCATCAATGTTACTTCAATCGATAAGCCAATGCCAAGGCTGATAAGAGTTGTGTTCAGAGTTCCAAACTCTGACATTCAACTTGTACTGTTCCGAATGCATATTTCACCAACTCGTACATAGTACCACCAAAACAATGGCGTAGCGTCTGAGCACTCAATATAATACCCCAGACAGTCAGCTATCATGGCGCTCCATGTTCCTATTACGATTGCGCGTTCAGATGGCCAGTTGGAGGTGGTTGTCAAGGGCATCAAAGAGCTCAACCAGCCGACACGGGTCCAATTAGACGATACACCAGACGCGACTGGTATGGTAGATTGCTATAGAAAACTAGCACATAACGATGCGAAGAGTGTGGATTGGCGACGTAAGATTGGTGGCATGTTAAAGAACTATTTTGGTCTTGACACCAGTACGCGCCCCTCCCCTATATAACATCATCTAGGCAATAACTCATGGAATTTAGAGCTACAATTTATCCTCAAAGACCTCCCCGAAAATTTTGTCCTGTGGGAGCATGTCAAATACAGAGTGGACAAACTGGCTGAAGGGAAGCGGGAAAAGGGCAAGCATGCGGCGGGTGTATATGAACGACAAGATGCATACCTCTATGGACATCCACAAGGCAGGAAGAAGCGGTATCGTAGCCCAGCGGACTTCTTCCACCATGTTTTATTTCTTGTGGCGGACACAAACGATAAGCGAGACTGTTCCTGCAAGATTTGCTCGCCAGAAGGTGACGAGGAAGTTGAACCCGCCCCAAAGGTTGAGGCAGGTATCAGAAAGGATACGACGCCAATTGTGACCATAGATGTTCCAAAACGTAAGTTGTGGCAACTCTCCCCCCAGAATCTTGGCCTTGCTGCTATTTCTCAGTAAAGCAGGCAGGTCCACTCCATTTTTCACTTCCAAGTCTCCGCTTATTTTGATGAGCGAATGCTGTTGTCTATATATGCACAATACAACCGTGATGCTAACTCCTGACAGCTGCACCAGCGAAGCCAACATACCAAGCCCCTCCACCTCCACCTAAATCAATCGAACAGACTTGGGATGCCGACCCAAACGGTAAATATCTATATCGACCAGGAGAGCTAGTGTGGTTCAATCGTGGAACAGCATGGGGACTAGCAGTGATCGGAAAACGTCAAATACTCAATGATAAACCTAGATACCTTGTCCAACCTCTATCCCATCCGCTTCAACACCCTCCGGCTCAAATAAAAGACAAAGAGGACGACATCCGTCCCTGGCTAGCCTGGAGTGTTCCAAACCCTACATTTGCTGCACTCCGCACCTTAACCTTCGATGCCGTACCCTGGGAACGGGTCATCCGCGGTGAATTCGGCCAAGGTGACGTACAAGTAGATGGCAGCATCCTTGCAGCAAAGTCAATCGATGGTAGCTACTCTCTCTTCGACCGTCTAAACACCATCGCCGCCCCCAATGAAGTTCACTATAACGGTATGTTTCTCGGAGCCGAAAAGATCTGGGCAGGTGAGCCTGTACGTTTGCGTGTCCCAGGCGATGATCTTGCTATAATGATCATTCAGAAAATGATTGAGCGTACTTCTACTTCTCCTCCGGGCTCTGTTGTTACTTTCATCGGCGACATCTACAAATTTGTGGAGATGCCAAGTCCATATAAGACAAGTGCCGAATGGCCTACGCCTCTGTTACCAGCACGTATGGTAGCCGACCTTCGTTTTCGAAATGAGGTCTCCGAGAAAGCCGGAAAACGTATCTGGCATGAATGGCGACTTCTTGAACCAGCAGCTCGTCGTGGTTTAGAGGATATCAAAGGCCGATGGTACGAAACGCGTACATTGCTTCCTGTTCTTCGCGGTCAACAACAATACCAACAAGATCTCTTTCAGGGCATTGCTTCCGACTCTGGTATATGGATGAATAGCCGCGGCGATAGTAGCACCGGAGCTGGACAGCGGAAGAAAAACCGACTTGACACATTCGGTGGGTCTGTGCCTGCGGATTTCAAGGTTAGCCGTGGATTAGATGGCAACCCAGCAGACGATTTGTTTCCTGATGCACCAAATACTCAAGTTGCACCGCCGAGGTATATAGAGGGAGATATGGATGAGTTCATGAATCTAGACCCCCCATATGGAGTCTGAGTTGCCTTTTGGTCTTTACGAATATGAGGTGTTGGTCTGGTTATTGCTGCGAAATACATATACCCTTTGCTATTTGATTCTAATGTAATTTGGGAATTTAGCTAGGTGTATAAAATCAATTATCACGTCTACACTCCTGTGGTATTACTGGAAAGAGAGGCGGTTGCAACCAATCACATCGGTATGGGATTTCAGACGAGTTCTCGCTTAGCATTTCACCTCCTTTCCAAAAGAAAAAGTATGTTTAAGCAAGACAACAGAAGGATGAAACCATCTTATTTGGTCACAAGAACAACAACAGCATGTTTATGTTCTTGCCATTCCATAGATCTCCCAACGTCCAACAAGCAGGACAGGAAAAGCTTTCGATTACCATCACCCAGCCAGCCACAGGATCAACGACGCCGATTCTCTAATCACCTTCCGAGCACGGGAGCGGGAAAGCAGCAGCCAATCTAGGATTAAGAGATCGATCGCCCCCTATGAGAAAAATCGACCTTCAGCACCCCGTCTGTTATCTGTCTGCTTGTCTGTGAGCCAACATGACCGAGCAATAAGCAATGCGCCGCCCCATGCTCAACTCGCCAATCTGCAGTCCATGCACTTGGTCCGATGCGTCACCCCTGTGAGCTCGAAGATCGTCTCGCAGAGCTCGCCTCTGGCTTTGGCCTTTTTGCATTCGCGCGTGGATGTCTGCGTGTGCGGACAGAGCGAGAAGCGGATGACTTGGTAGTGGCACATTTTTTTTGTCGGGTGGTGGATTTTCTTGAGTGTTGTTGGTAAGGAGAGCTGTTGGTAAGGAGAGTTGGTGAGGTGGTTAGTTGAATACTCTGTGGTATCGGTTGGAATTTGGTACGGGTGCAGAGATGCGAATGTGAAGATGGAGAAGACTTGAGGGAGGTGGGGTTTGGGATCAAGGGGATGGAGTTGTAGGAAGGATTGAATTTATGATAAGAAAAGAGGAATAGGACAGGACGTACTTGGAAGCATGAGGTCTTTATATACTCGTGCTAGAGAGCCCAGTGGTTCCTCAAGCGTGTGTTTGATGATTGATTGTATCGCCAGTGATTGTCTTGTAGATGTATGATTTGCTATGGGAAAACATGTTTTGTTTTCTTTGTGTTTGGTACAGGTGATGATGATTGTAGCTACAATCATGGATAGCCTAATTATACAGATATCTTTTGACTTATGTGGAATTTTGTGTTTTGGTTTGAGACGGCTTTGCAAGATTTTGATTTAGATGTTCTGATATAAAGAACGAGTAGTCTTGACAAAGACACCTGTTGAGAAATAGAGAAGAGACTTCCCTCCCTCTCGTCCTCTCTTCATATAACCAACATGCAACCCCATTCACAGGTCACAGACTTTAGAGCAGTGATATCCACCATAAGTCAATCCTTCAAAAATCTCTCTCTCCCCCTCTCCGCCCCTCCTCCATCCCAGCGCAAACAAGACGCAAAACAAACCTCTCTGCTAAATTCACTCTTCCTCAATACTCATCCCTCCCATAGACCACTCCATCATCTATCTATCCACGTAACAAAAAAAAAAGCCAAACCAAAAAGCCCACAAAGCCCGCCTGAAGAACACCCCCCTTTTCAGCCCCCTTAAACCATCTCGCTTAACGATTCCCCTCCCCTCTTCTATGTCTATCCTTCCCTCCTCGCTTCTCCTATATCATACCTCAACTAACACTAACCTATGGGTATAGACCGACCACCTTCTGTACTCTAATAAATCAGCTGAGCTCATCGCCTTTAAATAAAATTAGGAGTAATCCGAACTTTTCCTTCTTCAAAGATGTTGAGAGGTAAGGTTAACTCCTCCTTTTGATCTTTCTTTCTTTCTTTCTTTCTTTCTTTCACAGACTCTTCCACTGACGACCAATGATTGTTTGATTGGTTGATTGAGATAGGCGTCATTTTCCTATAGTGATAGAAGAGTATGCTTTGTATTAGAGGCTGATGGAACATTATGGTTTTCCTAAGCAGCCAAAAAAAAGACTAAGAAACAGACCCGCTAGATGCCGTCGAGCCATATTTGACATCGCTCTCAGATGTGATGTAGTTTTCACACCCTGGTGTTTTATGTGAAGAAATATTATAAATTTAAAAGAAACCCCGACATCATATAGAGTTCACACACAACAGCAATATCAGTCAAAAAAAAAAAATGGCAGAGTTCAAAGGTTGTTCTTTGGTTCAGTTTATCCACTATTCACTCTGAATTTCCCCCGCTGTTCTATATCCTGTGCTACCTATTTTTCCGAGGCTCATTTGCCAACCCTTTCCCGTTCATATCCGTCATTTGTTTCTCGTTCGTGAACGTCATCCTTGATGTGTCCTTGCACATGTAATATCTATATCCATGCCACCGCCATCGAGATTCGTCAACAATAGCTCAACCACATCACACCATCGCCGTTTCCTCCACGGCGCCCTGCCCAGCCGCCGCTGCTCTCCTCTCACCAGAATATAAATCAATGTCTTCAAGACAAAACTACAACCCCCCAAATAGACCTCTCACCCGGCGAACAAGTGTAGCAAGAATATAAATAGGTATCAAACGCACTGTGCTCGCATAACAATAACAAAAGCAACAAGAAAATAAGACTAAATAACCGGAAAATCAGAATAAAAAACAGATTGGGAAAACTCCCAATGTCGAGGAAACGCACGCTCGCTCGCTGGTTCGTTTTCGTTTCGTAGTCATGATTGATGATAATGCTCAAAGGCCCCACAGCCCCAGTGGTAAAATGGTGAATGATACGCCAGGCCAAGTGATGCCAAAAACAATGCAAAGAGTATAAAAAGTGGAGATGCTCTGGAGATGGTGAGAGTTGTTGTGTTCATGTGCGGCAGACCGTTTCAGATGTGGCTGAACATGATTCGAGATATGATCGGAATGGTGGCATCAGGAGTCAATGTTAATACGGAGACGTGAATTTCAGATCGGCAAGTTTGGCTTCGAGACTACGCAAGACATCGGGGTTGGGAGCTGGATCTAATTTTCTGAAAGGAGCTCTCTGACATCGATCACCTGGATTGAGGGTTAGTTCATTAGATCCACTGAATGGAAACGCATGAATTGCGAATAGATCAGGGGCTTGACATACATCTTGGATGCTTACACCGCTCACACTCGGCCGCTTCCTGATCGTCTGGCACCACGGGTGGGAACGTCATGTTGCACTTGTGGCAATTGAACTTGACTGGTCTGCTTGGATCGGAAGAAGGAGCATCATTAGGGTACCCGTCAGGATATTTTGTCTTCTTTGCTGGATCCCGGGGGCAATCCACACAACGACGATGCGTACACTGAGCACAGACTTTGGATCCAGCTTGGAATATGGTGCTGCATTCATGACAAGTTCTTCTAACTCTCTGGACGGGCGTTTTCCTCACTAATGGCTGACCTCCGGTTCGACTTGGGATAGTCAGGACAAAGTTATCCGGGAGGTAAAGATTGTGATAGTCATCAACCTCGATCACATCGCTACGTGCAACAGCTTTTTCCGGCTTGGGTGCCGACTTTTCCTTTCGTGGTGGAAAGCGAGGGCATGCGGTACATCGAGTGTGGCCGCAAGATACGCATACTCTGCTGCCTCCGAATAGGGTGTCGCAGTTATGACATGCCCGATGAATGCGCATACGAATGGGCTTGTAGACGCGAATTAATTCCTCCTCCGGGCGGGACGATCTCCATGCTGGGACTTCCGCGAGCTTGAAGCGTTCTCCCAGCCGACGCGCCCGATCGGCTTCGATTTGCGACCGGAGGACTTTGGTAGGTTTGGGTCCGTCGAGAATAGCGCCTGCGTCGGGCTCAGCCGCCGTGTCGACTTCAATAGTGGGCTCGACTGGGACGGGAGCGCTGGGTGTAAATGCGGCACTGGTGAGGTTAATATGATTGCGAAGAGCGGTGTTGGGGAGCAAAGCAGAAAGCAGAAAAATAAAAAGGGAACATACCTCCTACCGGGTGCGGCAACACCTTCGGGTGTAGGTTTGGCGGACAATGACAATCGTTTCGAGCCACCCTTCCTCAATAATGTCTTTGCCCTGGATAAATATTTGCTTAATCCCTTCTTCTCCTCCGCAGCGGCCGCGGGTCCTATGTTGGCGGATGAACTCATGGTATGGTGGATGGTGTTTTCTCAGTCCAAAATGCTAAGCCGATGGTCGACCAGACCTCTCGACTTCTCGTAACGGGCGTCTGGACTATATATCTAATAATATTTCTGATGGGGCGGTCCACGACCCTGGCATCTATGCTCTTCCTTTCCAGACAATTATTAAATGATGTCAACTGATCTGGGGCATTGGTTGTGGGTGCCGTGGTGGTATAGTTAGCGGTCGTTGGTGATTAATTATGGTTTCGAGCGAGCGGGAACGAGTGTTGGTGGTGTATAGTAAGTGTAATAGTAGCAGCACGCAGCGTCGTTGGGAAAGCAATAATACCGTGGCGGTGTCTCGCAAAGAAGGGCCGAGCCAATACGGTGAGAAGTGATCTCGTCCAATTACTCAACCTGAGACGAGAGCGACAGCCGGACGAGGGCGAGAAGGATAAGACGACGGTCTTGATGTTTGAAGAATTGTGAGGAGGAGAGACGGGAGAGGTAGAGGTGACAGTGAAGGTGAAGGTGGGGAGAGATGAGATGGGTTTGGTTTTGGTTTTGGTTTGGATGGTGAGGGTGAGGGTGAGGGTGGAGGGTGAAGGGTGAGAGATGCTGCACGGCGGGCGGGAAGTCTAGTAGTCTCTGCTCACTTGGGAATCCCGTGCCAAAGGACTGGGACGCTGATGGGGTTGAATATAATTGGGTTCTTTTTTCTGGCTTGGTTTGGTTTGGTTTGGGGTTTGGGTTTGGGTTTGCCGGGTCTGGAATTCTGGGGCGGCCGATTGGAGCTAGGTTTAGTGGTTTGGTATGGGATGGGATAGGATAGGATAGGATAGGATGGTCTGGTCTGGTATGGTAATGGTATGGTATGTATGGGACGGTATAGTATGGTCTGTCTGGTACCGTCCTGTACGTACAAGTACGGTGTAAGTATGCTTTATGCAGTCAGGGCGGGGCGCAAACTGGTCTGGGACATACTGTACAGCAAGTAATACAACAGCTCTCTTAATTATGGGACAGAACCTGGCTCGGAATCGATATTGGCGGCTCCGGGTAAAGTCCAACACTGTCAAGCACCGTCGAGCACAAGCGCTGATATGACAAGAAGCAGGTCGAAACAGTGGACCGAGCAGTGGGGGGGGGAAATAGGTCAACAGACGCTGCGGTACGAAGAGCTCTCGTACCGTAGTCAGGACGAGCACTGGCACAACTGGGCACGCGGTGGATCGAACTGTGTGTGCGGTGAGCCAGCGTGGAAGGCCGACACCGATGTTGGCGCGCGTGTTCCGTTCGTTGCGTACCGCACGGTGACCTACGATGGAGGTCGTGTTGACCGCGTTTCGGTCTTCGTCTTGGAGGAGCACCAGGGAACTATTAAGGTTTCGGAGGGGAGAAGATGTGGCAGCGATACTCGTCCAGCAGCAGATCGATATTGTCGATGGATGATGGATGGGGCTGGCGCTCCAGCAGCAGGGAAGACGGAAAAGGGAAGGGATCGGTTCAGGGCCAGGGACCAGGGACCAGGTTAGGGGTGAACAGTGGATGAGGATGATGATAATGATGATGGGTTCAGCACGAAAGAAAGAGCGTAACGACGGGGAAAGTGTTGGAGTTGAGGTACTGCTGGTGATGTGATTGAAGGGTTGCTGCTGTCCGGTACGTACAGCGTGGTATAGGATATAGGACAAGACGGTACAGTATCGTTGTACAGGCATAGCAAGTACCGTCTGGGTAATGGAGTGTGTACTATAGGTTGATGCAATACAGAAGTACAGAACCGCAGTCCAATCCTACCACGAATGCACGATGATGGTCATAACGACAGCGACCATGCTCAAGGATGGCAAAGCGATCTATCGCAAGCTACCCAAGTGCACGGCTACACTTCCCACCCTGGATGACCGTTTTAATGCCCGTAAACGGGAACTGATGGGAGGGACCCCAGCAGGACATCAGGATAGCAGGACAACATCACAGACTCTGTACAGAAGATTCCCAACGATGTAGGAGCCATGCCCCCGACTTCCCTTCAATAGACTGTAATTGTAGTCAACCATCACAACCCTTCCCTACTTGTCCAAGCAGCAGCTGAGACGTGTCGGAGATCAACATCCTTCGTATATCGAGCATCTGCACATGCTATCTATTCCTGAGGTCCCAGCGACCAAAGGACTGACTGACCAAACCCGCGACCTCGTTAAGGAACAACCACGGCCACGAGAGTAAATTGCAGCGCCCCTAGCAGGCGCCTATCAGGCCGGGGAAACTCTGATTCGCAAAAACATACTTTTGTTACTAATAACATACTTTTAGCACAGTGAAATAGCATGATTATTCGCATCGTGGGTGCTCTAGTTTGCTGTAGCTGTGCTCGCTTCCGTTCCGCGCGGCAACTACTGTTGGCGTCGGCGCGTTGAGTTTATTTTCACTTCACGTCACTCATTTTCATCTCAACACACCGCTGGGGGGAGAAGGAGGAGGAGGAGGAGGAGCAAACATCCGGCGGTCTGCACATCGTCCGACTCCCCATCCCCGTCGCACATTGACGCCTTGTAGCGATGATATTCTGCAGCGGCTCCTCCTCTCATCTCCCAGACAGCCTGTGCCACTCACTACCGAACTCTCACCCCCAGCTCGTCCTCCTGTTGCTCCCGCCCAGCTCCTCTCCCGGACTTTGGGGCCGTCGACTCCCTGTCCCTGCCGCTGGAGTGTTTCCCCCATAAAACAGCACTGAAGAGGAATGCAGACCCCTTGCTCGGTGGTGGAGTGCTTCCAGGATATTTCGGGAAAATGGGGGAAGGGTGGACACACACGCCACACCTCTTCTTCACGACGCCGGGAGCGAGACATGGCTGGTTGGAGCTCCAAGCTGCTGGGCAGAGCATGATTGGCACGCCAGGAAGCCAACGTGCTTGCAATGGCGGGGACCGCACCACCCGGGCTTGCGAAAGCCTGTAACCACTGTATTGGGTTTCCCGTTTGCCTCAGGTTGGATCATCGTTCTCGTCATGCTTTTGCTTTCGCTTGCCTAACTCGTCCTGGCTTGCTTGCGCAAATGGCGAATTGTACCGGAGTGTAGACCCCACAGGATAATCGTTCGGGTCAGGGGGAAGATTACGCGGGCGTGAGGCACCACCCATTGCCACAGGGCGACCTTTCATACCTAATCATACCATTCTGCAATATATGGTAAGTGGTACGAAAGGATTTCTCAAGATGCAACGATGCCTCGATGGGAAAACGCTGGCGTGGCCCAAGTTGGACATGACGCCGTTGCGTGCCTTTATTGGTACCTTGTTTGGCACTGAAGGAGCAAAGCATAGTAGGTTGTCGACACAAAGAGGATGATTCGCAAGCGATCGTACACATGAATACGATTGAGCGGCAAAACCAAACCCAGGAAATTGAAGCCACGTTTAGTTTCCCACCGACCGGCTCTTACAACCTGCAGTGCCGGTGGTATGGTTCTTGCGAAACTTCACATCTCAATCCCGGGGAGCCAGGTCTAAAGGAATAGCATATGGTCATAATAGCCTGATTATGGAGCTTGTTTTGTCCTTTGTTGTAAATTGTTGGCGGACGGCCTGACCTGCTCCATGGGGACCCAAATGCATTGCAGTCTACGTTTTGGGAATGCTGCAGCAGCAGAAACTTCATGGTGCAGCATGTTTGCAGGAATGGCATATGCGTGCAACAGTGCATATCTTGGGCTTACCGCACGCAATATAGCATCCTCTGTGATTTTGCACGTGGTGGGGTGTTGTGAACGAACACACCGAGCGTCCGATGTTTCCACGAAGGCCCGGGAGTTGGTGGACAAACTTTACCACCGTAATAATTCATGCCGAAAGATCTGCTGAAACACTCGTGGAGAGTAATTGAGGTCGGGTCTCCCGTTGTCTATATGTCACGGTCTCTCCCAAGTCTCCAATTACCGATGGCGAGATCATGCGGTATTCCTCTGCAGTACATCATGTCTCAGCCGTCATGCATAGGGCCACGATGCCATCTTCCTGCCTATACAATCAACCACCAATCTGCCTTGCGTCAATCATCGTATAATTAGATAGAATGGGGCCGAGTCCTAAGATGTAAATGCGAGGAACAGAAACATATCGCTTCGCAGCAAGGAAACAAAGTCACATTTAGAAACCAATAAACTCCCTCTTAAAATAAACGTGCGCTTGTTGAGCCGGAGCCGGGCCGGATGAGCTTATCAACCGAAGGCACTTGCTTGACCGTAAATACAAACTACCGGTGCTTGAGGTGTGAAACCTGGATAGCGAATTCTATTTTCATCACCAAAGAAAAAGTCTGGTATCGATGCTTCATGAGCTACTTGGAATCCACAACCGTTGTGACCATGATTCCAGTTATAGAAATTGAGCCCAAGCACGCCCATCAAACTTTCCACAGTCCCCATTTTCATTGCAGCTGGTGTTACTGACAGCATTTCCTATTCCGCCATACAGTACCGACTATCCAAACACCAGAAAACTCCCCATCCCAATCCAGCCGCCACCCGAGACCCATAAATCCCTGGCCGTCTGATTGCCCGTGTCACCCTATCTCTCTCTCTCTCCATTCCATCCTCCTCCCCACCGCCAAAGCTTCCCTCTGCGGGATTGACTTTGCTATGGACTCGCTCAACAGCTACTAATAAGATAATCATAGTCATCAAAAACACGTGCAAAGCCGAGAAGGCAAGCATTTGAAGAGTCAAGAAGATTATGAAATATTACTTAGCGGAATACGAAACCTGGTCAAAGAAGAGGACCGGGGGGGGGGATGAGGAAAAGCAATCAGCTTGGCGGGTAGTAGTAGTAGTAGTAGTAGTAGTATGATCGTATGATAGTAGCAATCCGGTAGTAAATAGTATGGCATTATATGATATGATATGATATAACATGAGACACAACACCCGTCGTCACCGGCACCTACTCACCATCACTGCTACTGTGACAACTACCTAAGTACGATGTTACTATGTGACGAACAAAGAGGACCTCCCAACCCAAACCGCCGCGCGCGGAAGATGTCCCCCGGCGGCCCTAGGAAAAAGGGGGCCAGCCAGGAACGGGAGGAGCCGTTTGCACAACGGCACTCCGGGGAAAATAGCACACAACACCTTTTTCCATGCTCGTTTCGGGGCATGCTTGACGCCTTGGGGGGGGGGGGGGTTGGGGTAAGTTAGGTTAAGGGGGTTGGTAGTAGGGGTCCTTTTATTTTATTTCAAGGCGAGGAGATTTTGTATTTCGGGGGTTTGTTTGTTGGTTTATGTATGTATGTGTGATTGTGATTGGGATTGTGGTTAGGAATGGTGATGATGGGTGGCGGGTGTAACGTCAGGAAATGGGGCTTTCGGAGATTTTCGGCCGTTCGGCTTTTTCGGCTTTGGGGGGATGTGATTGAAAGAGCGAGGGAGGAGTGGAGAGAGGAGGTGTAGGTTCGTAAGTTGATTCAAGTTGAGTTTAAAGCTTGTGGTTGGGGGGGATTGGATTGTGGTGATGGTAGGACGAGTGGAAAGGGGGAGAAGGGAGGTGAACTAAAATTATACTAGAGGGTTCTTTTTTATTCTCAAATCATTATTACTACTGGTACGGTCATGTTCTAGGCCTGAGGGGGATGAAAGCGCTTGAGGAGGTGGCGGTTAATGAGTGGTATCCATGGAAAGGTGAGAGCAAGCTATTAAGCGAGGGGCTTCAGGGGAGTTATGATGTCCACGATGCAACAGCAGAAGGGCTTGCTAGAAGTAACAGGCATGTCAGAATGCATCGCTAAGCTGGCAAACCATTTGCTATTGAGTAAGATGGTGAACGAGTTATGAACACTTTGAGTTTGGTATGAGTTTCCAGGAGAAAAATCTGAGGAAGTAGTGTAAAGTACAATTGGCTTGTATTTGGTGGAGCCGAGGGAATATACCATCAGTGATATCACTTACTGCATACTCGCTATGAAGGAAGACATTCCAAATCCCAAACGATATTTTATCATATACGTAGCAACTACGTACGACATGGGAAGTTTCAAACACTTCATACGTATTCGACTGCAACGGATGAACTGAGAAATGGCAGCTCAATGAAATCAAGCAAATAGTTTCGACCAGAGTTTTTTCAAAAACCTACTGCGAAGTCAGAACTGCCTAGAAATCTCAGTTCATAGCGGTATTGAAATGAATGAGTTGAGCATCGGTTCTCAAGTAGCCGTGTCGAGAATCAACAGGAACTTCGGACGCCAAACTTCAACGTTCTGCACAGGTATCTTGAATCCATACGTAATACTATCAGGTTGAAGAATGGCACACGTCACGACAAGACGAAAACGCCTAAGTTGCAAGTGAGTATTTCATATGTCAGTAAGTATTCTTTTGCTTGCCCAAGTTCTTCTTACCCGAGGTGAAAAACAAGGTTGGAATGGCGAAAAGTGCCATGTTCGAAACATCTCACCCTTAGAGTACCAAACGAAAAAAGGATGAATAGACTACAGCATCACTCGACTAAGCCATCATCCGTTTCAACATTCCAAGAACTCTTACCATAGCCGTCATGCTCATGCAAGTAGCTCTATTGTGATACAGGTTTACAGGTTTCGCATCTCAACAATCATCGAGCCGTGGCCAGATTCATATCAACGTTATTTGGATATGGACAGCTTATCGTATGCCGCTATATATTATCATATATTCAAACCGCCATGTCAAGATACGAGGTCTGATTGATAAGCTTGGAATATATACTGAAGATGACTATTAGTACGGTCATATGACAAACCTCCTCAGTTTGGGCCAGCTGGACAAGTTATGCCTTCGTGATATATGAGGCAGACCCGCTCTTGCAAAGACTCGTGTTTGTATGTGACTATATGTGAAACAGCATTTTTATAGAAAAGAAAAATCAGCAGCTACATAGGAACGAAATGGCTAAGCACACATAGTATAGGTTAGATCAACTTTCATTAACTATGTATTTTCCAAGCCAAATTTTTAATTTTATTGGCATAAGATGATTCTGTACTTCCTCCATTTACAATGATGCTAACCAATGCTATCGTTGCCTCCATTATCATTATTCGTTTATGAATAAGACACCTCCCTTTAGCAGCTACCAGGAGATCCCACAGCACCAATCCAGGCGTCATCTCTCACAATCGCCTCCCCTCCACATGTGGGGACGGTGATAACTCGATCCTGCCCTTCCTCCAGGATGAACGGCCGATTGCAGTTTTGCTGTCTTGCATACTTGAACTTAACTTCCGACCCAGCGGCCAAATACGCTGTTGCTGCCCACAACGGTCGAGCATCACTATAACCACCAGCACTGAGTGGGAAGCTACTGTCGGCATCCCATTCTCCGAGAACAGGGTCGGAGCCAACAACGTAGATGTTCTCTCCAAAATACGTCGACGCGTTGACGTTAAAATTGACAGCGATGCTGCAAGGGGCGGTAACATTCGGTGCACCAGCTGCTGTAGCAGGAATATAGACTCCAGGGGTTGACGTCGCGCTACAAGTTGCAGAAGCCGCAACAACATCTCTCGAACCCCACGAAGGAGGGTATTGCCCAGTTTTACGCTCGGCCATCGTGATGAACGCAGCGTATGACCACGTCAAATCGATCGCCGATAGTGGCACGCCAGTGTCACGATTATATTGTTCAGCAAGTGAACCATCAGTAGGGGTGTATTTCTGAGCAACTGCAACGAAAGAATCCGCATAGTCAGTGACAGCCTCCATGATTTGGGCAAAAGGACTATTGGCATTGCCACTATTGTATTTTTTGGCGGTGGCAGCGGGGTAAAGATCTTTGAAGAAGGCGAGGGAGGTCTCATCGATGTAAAGGTTGTGGCGAGCTTTCCATTGCGCGACGGCGGAGTATAGAAACTCGGCTGCAGCAGTGGTGATCAGATACCTGTGATATCGTGGTTAGCATGATTGTTTTGAAAGCAAGGAAAACTTTGCGTACCATGGGTTGCCTCCCATGTAGATGTCCTCTGTATATCTTCCAAGAGCAAGTCCCTGTCCTACTGGAATCCCGTGGTTGATCGAGTAAGCTTCTCGGAAAGCGTCAACGAGAACCTTGAAGTTTGCTAATGCCATGCTATTACATGGCTGGAAAGTAGGACTGTCACAATAAGCGTCAATATCAAAGTTTGCAATCGATCCTAGGATCGAGTTGCCATCGATTCCAGTGCGTCCATTGTTCACGTTGATGTTCGAAACAATGAATTTTCCATTCCAAAAACTATTCTGAAGAAAACATAAGACTTGAGGTGCTTGGTCGCATCCGGTACAGGACACGCCGAGACTCTTCGCAAGTGTTGAGCCTTCGGCAAGTGCTCGATGTTGAGCTTGAACGGTGAAGAAACTTGATCCTTGGACCTCTTCCCATAAGTCAAAACCAGTAGAGTTCCAATATTGCCCGACGTAAGACAAATCGTTAGCAATGATCGGCCAGATGCGAGTTTTCACATCTTTTGACTTTCCATTCTTGACCAACCACTTGCTGTAGGTTATCAAAGCTGTAGCTCGTAATGCAGGTCCGTCGCGTTGTGGCCGTCCCCAGGCACCATTAAAACGGGTACCATCAACATTATACTTTGGCTCTCCCAAGCCAAGACCAGCTGGCAGAAACGCTCCAGATGGGTTTGAGACAGTTTGTAACACTGCTTGAGCATGAATGTATTCCTCGACTTTGGGCTGCAGCGCCGTATTTCCAAATATGACTTCGTCGATCACCATCTTTAGTGTCAATGCCGAATCTCGTGTCCAAGTATAGAAGTCTAGAATCTGTTTAGCAATGTCTCTGTTCCGCCGTGATACTATGAACTGTCCGACACAACTGTGCTTCGAAAGAGCACGTGACTACTGATATAGCATCACTTACATGGAGGATCAGTTTTAGATGGACTGGCAACCACGTAGCCAGCCGCTGCTCCCGGTGCTTTTGAGCCATCTGGACCGATATTCGCTAGTACTCCGTCCAAAGCAATAGCTCTCTCACTTGTAACAAAGGAGTCCAAGTCCCGCGGCGAGAGGTTTGCTGGGGCTGCAAAAGCTGGGTAGTAAACACCAACTAGAGGCGAAAGGCCAACAAAGTATTTCCAAAGGGAAAGCATGATGAATCCAAGAGCAAAGCCAGATATGATGCCAAATAGAGCTTTGGACAAACGACGGATCCACTGATTCTTTATATGTCGTCGGCGAAATGCCCGGCCTTGTGAATACGGCCGGTGAAGTTGCATGTCTTGCCCCTTGTCTGGTATGGGCATGTTTGTTGAGCTATTGAATTGTTCAAGCTCTAGTGGAAAGTTTCCCCGCTTCTCCAGATCTTGTGTCGCTGGGAGCTCAGCAAAAACAATCGGCCCGTTAAATAGATCACCATGAGAGGAAGCTGCTGCGAATATTGCGTAAAGACGAAGATCATTTAGAAAACTGTAGCCGAGAGTCTCTCCGATGGTTCGCCTTTCAAGTTGAGCTGTCGAATGACGATGGGTGATTCGTGCTATGGTCGAGGGGAGGCTGGGAGCTCTTCGCTTAGCCGGAATCCAAAAAGGAAGTTGGCCCCTGATTATGCTTTGCCCCTGCATCATTGCAAGTTATTAACGTATAATATTAAGAATTCAAAATTAAGGCTCTTCTTTTAAGGAATTTCATTCTTAGTTTTGTGTCCATGTCTTACTTATTCTAGAAAGTGGTGGGCACTTGAGGAGGAGATATTAGAGTCACGTGTTTCTCATTCGCTCATCAAAATACGTGGTTATCTATACTATAAGAACAACCACTTATGTCTTGTATGAAGTTGTTCGAAATTCAAGATGGGAACTAGAAATTATGAGAAGTTCGGTTTTCTCACGCCTACTATGCAGGAGAACGAGATGTATCAATTGAAAACACATCAGTAAAATGGGTAGTCTATCAGCGTGGCAATATGTGAATAAGGATTGGCCAGTTTATGGTTTCCAGGCTACTTATACAGCTTCAATAGCTGCTGTATTCATCCGTTCAAACTCTATGAACTCCCTTTACTTAGTAAAATGATAATACCAAGGCTTCAAGTAAAACAAATATCAATCCTTAGTCCCTGCTCCCTGCCTGACAATACCAAACTCCCAAAATATGAATGAAAAGACCACAGACTAGGCTATAACTGTATTCTGAGCAGTACCTCATCATCTGGGGAGCTGAAAGCAATTAGCCTGATGGCTTCTAACTTTTGAAGATTTGTATAAACTTACTGCCTGTTTAACCTTGTGAGCCAGAACGTACTGGTTTACTCCCTGATTTCGCAGGTGCCGGTACAGGGTTGTGCTGCCGTTTAAGGTAAAGTTGAAACTCCGACAGCATCTTTTTGTCCGTTATTCCTATATCACGACTGTCGACAGTATCAAACTGGAAAACCTTCAGTACTTTTTTATTGATTAAGTTAGATAGGAGCCACTAACTTGGATGACGGACTCTTTACCCTCAAGGGTGCGCCCGGTAGGCGGCAATTTCTCATTGACACCTGCAGTAACACCATCTTCTGGGATAGCTGGAAAAGACACAGTGCTCCCTGGAAGCTTGGGGCCTTTAATATCTTTAGGAAATCGCGGTAATAGTGGGCTCGAAATTTCTCTTGATGCAGTATCTCTGGAATCTCCAGAATCCGAGCCACCTAACGATCTTTTCACTGGCATGTTGGCTACTAAGGCATTAGCGACCTTACGCGTGGGAAGGTTTGATGATGGGACTGCCGCCGTAAAAGTAGCGGAGAGTGCAGCAACGGTGTAGACAGCTATGGAATTAATACGCATATTAGATGCTTGCTTGGAAGTTGCTGATGTATAGGTGAACTGGGAAAGTACAATAAGAATCCAAACCAGGACGTCGGTAATAAGAGAGCCTTTGCCTGGTTTGATGTGTCTTTTGATTGAAGATTTAATAATTTTTTTCTGGATTGGGTCAGATACACGCTTTATGCCTTTGACAAAATGGAGGTTTGGATTTCTGAAAATGTGATTGTATAGAGATTCTCTCCAGAAAATGTTCTGTGGCAAAAGAGTTGTTGAAGAAGCCAAATGGACGTTGTCAGAAATAGTACCTTGTCGTGAGGGATTTTGAAGGATTGAAAGAATCCAAGTTGCAGCTGTGGACTAGGAGTTGGAGAATCGCAACTACAATCCCATGTTTGCCAAAGTTGAAAGGGGTTCAATAGGTCACGTGTAGCAAATTTATTTTTGACGAATGTATCGGGCTAGGCGCTGTACTACATTGGTGTATATTAACATTGGTGTAGATTCTTGAAATCCTATCGTTTAAATCCTGTCGTTGAAAGGATAATGTTGGTGCTGCGCCTTCAGCTGCTAAGCCACAAAAATGTGACCAAATATAACTACCGACAAGTCCAACCAACCAACAAGTCCAACCAACCAACAAGTCCAACCAACAAGTTCAACCAACACGTTCCGTATACAAACCAACAACTTTAACCTTATAATGTTAAATTGATAACTTATATCGTCCCCTTCAGAGCTTCTTCAATCCTCTCATTCAGTAGGATGGAGCTCAGCCTAGTAATCCATGGCGTTTACGAATCACATCAAGCGATGTCGATATTTTCTGGTAGAAGCGGGGAAGATGGAAGCCTCGAACATGAATAGGCAGTGAACCCTTAAAGAATGACAGTGCTTAGACAGTGATGCTTCCATATTCTTCTGGACAAAAACCGAAAGGAAGGGTATATATAAGACGTGCCACTCTCATCAGCGGCTGCTTCTTGTCTCATACCAGCTCTTATGTTTTCCCATCAACTTCTTTCTTATATGGTCCACAAGTTGTAAATTGGTTTACTTGTGTTTTCGAAAATGAAGCTAGCTACTTTTCAGTATTTGCTACTTGCAGCTCCATATTGTATTCATGGCTATATACTCGATGGATCTTGCTTAGTTCGTACGAGCCCCTTTCAAGTTTAATATTGAGCTACAACTTATACAATCTCTTGTAGCCACCGAGTATAGAGGACATCTGGGATCCGGATCAGTGAATCTCGTTGCATATAATATTGAAAATGTCATGGGAACCCTCCAGGCAGTACAGCGGGAACTCCTCAAAACAGCGACTAGTAACCCCCCTTTGTCAGCGCACTCAAGATTACTCATGGACAACTTTTTCGGTAAGGCGTTCAAGGATTCGCCAAGAAGAGCAAAGATCAGTATGTCATCGTTTTATGATATCTATAGACATACTAATCTTGTTAGTGGCAAAAAGAATAGAGAATCTTCTTATACACACGAGAGATGTGGCGCCATTACCAGACGCTCTTCCAGTAAATGATGTAGTAAGTAGAATATAGAATGATGCTATGAAAAGTGAAAAGTGAAAAGTGAAGTGCTGAAACAGCATAGATCATTTACTGCGACCTTTCCCGGTTTGGGCCTGGACCTCACCCGGCGGGTGGTCAGCCTGTAGCGAATGCAGCTGGAGGCTATAACTACCGTCACCCTTTGGGGTGGTACGAGAATCTCGCTCCAGATACCAGTAGTCTCGTGAAGGATTGCAATAACCCAGCGCCTGGAGCACTTAATACTCCTCTTGCTTGGGTTCTGCCAAAAACGGAAAGCCAGCCTGATATTATGCAACTTTGTCCCGGATTCTTACGGCACCTGCTGGGCTCCGGTGGGTTGATGGAGCAAAACCTAACTCCTTTCATCTATTCGCAGCAGACTCGGTTTCTTCCACAGTACGAGACTCAGCATTGGGGTATTGTGGACTCCTCCCGACCTCCAACACCTGCTCAAAAAGCGCTCCGATTATATTCTGGGCACCAGCAGCTACTCCCAGCAGCCCTTTTACATCGTCTGGAAAATCAATTGATACATGAAGTAGGTCCCTAGATCTGGTCATGAAACAGCACTAATATTGTCTCCAGTTGACTCATACGTCATTTTGGGCAGCATACGAAGGATTGGTACATGCAGGTGATATAAAAACTGGCCCATCTAAGAATCCTTATGGATATGACAACAACATCATGGATCAAAGTACTAGTACAAGAAATGCAAGTATGTGATTCAGAAGGGGCCCCATCCATTTAACTTATTAACACGTAATAGACACCATCGCATACTATGCCATGGCAGTCAAGAGACTCCTTCGTCATGGTCTCTTGGAAGACAGGCTTGGCATGCTTAAAGATGTTGCTGGTAGAAAAGGTGTATTTCGATAGAAGTTTATATAAATCTTGACGAAGATATCCTAGGCGTTAGTCTGGCATTTGCAGTAACGGATTTCCCTCTTCAATAGCTTCTTCTTTGGGATACTAGTACAAACGCATGTATTCGGAGTGGTGACGAAGCAAATTTTAGGGTTAGAAAAAGCCTGTCAATGGCCTACAGTCACAAGGAGGGGTGATGCCTCAGCTAGGAAATGGGATCTTGTATACAGTGTAGTCTATTCTAGAGAAGAAGACATCTAAATGTACAGTAGTAGTGTCGTTGGTACCTTAGGCCAATATGAGGGACAGGAAACACTTTCGGAGAAATCAAATATATGGAGATAGGGAATACAATTGGTTGCATTCGCTTAGCTAGCGTTGATACCCAATATCTGGATACTTACTTGTAGTGTGAATAGCTACCTATATTTAGAAGGCCAGACTTGCTTCTTGATGATTAACTAATGGTCCGTCTATCATTTAGTTTGAACAAGATTTGATATTGATTTAACATCAGAAAAAATAGTTAACCCTTGGTACTTATATTATCAGCAGAGGCTGTAGTCGAACCGTTATACTTTACTGATGTAATCAAACTCTATTTAATTGACTTGACTATCTAAATCGTCTTAGCCTTACTAAAAATCTTTATTACAACAGTCTAGTCGCTTTTTAAATAACTTTCTCTCCAATCCTAAATTTATCCTAGATTTTCTTAATCTTTCTATAGATGATAGAATACCTTAAAATCCTTCATCTACTTATAAATAATATATGGGACAATAGCTTTTTCTTATTATTAGTGTTATTCAAGACTTTAAACATCTAACTTTAACTTTAGCGTCTATAACCCTTTAAATATATTATAGACCATAATAATAACAGCGCGAGATTGAGACAGATGGACGATTATCTTTTCATGCAAACATAATAACACAAATGTAATTTTGTACAAAACACTATGCTTCCCATAACCATCGCAGCTAATGCCTCTAGATTTAATATATTCTCAAGAAAATTTCGTATAGTGGCAGCACCCCTTGTTGGGCAAGACAGTCTGGTACATAAGGCGTTGATGATCATACTCGGTCCTTTCAAGCTTTTAAGCCTTTAGGCGATTTTACCATACAGGGAGGGAACCTGTCACGCCGTTTAGCCGTCAGCTTTGATTTTGGAACTGCACCTGGGGTATGGGGCGAGTGGGGTCATGGGGGGGGGGGGGGCAAGGGGGGGGGGGGGGTCGCCTTTCCTCCACTTAACCGCTTAGCCGTGAGAACGAGTTAGCGTGAAGTAGTGAGCACAATTCGTCGATTCTGAAAGGTTTAGGTTAGCGGTTCACGAGCAAGGATTGTATAGACCTTTAAATTATATTAAATTATAACGCTTCGTCTTAATGTCTTTTCAATTACAACAAAACTATCTTAAATCAAAGCTCAATTCACGCTGTGCAAGCTCGCATTATTGAATGAACACCACGAAGCGTGAAGCAATCGATTCCTGTTTAGATACACACCTATCCTTAATCAACAAATTCGACATAATCGGAAGTTCTTTGGACTGAACTCCATTCATCTTTTTTCTCGACGAGTCAGAGTCAATACTCAAAATACTTCAGAATGAACGGCACTACAAATGGCGTTTCAGCCTATACAAACGGTACTACTAATGGCCACTCAACTCTTACGAACGGTATGACGAATCATATGAACGGTAGTTTGCACGCGTCACTAGATCTTACAGTGCTAGGCATGAATAGTGGAACATCAATGGTTTGTTGTCGCTGCCCAATACATTGTTCGAGTATCTAATGATATTGCAGGATGGTATTGACTGCGCATTATGCCGTTTCCGTCAAGAGAGCCCAGACGCTCCCATGCATTTTGAGTTACTCAAGTATGGCGAAATTCCACTGGAGCCTGTAGTGAAGAAACGGGTTATGAATATGATCTATCACGACAAGACCAGTCCCTCGGAAATGTCTGAAGTCAATGTACAGCTCGGAGAAGTATTTGCTTCTGCGGCACTCCAATTTCTCGAGGAGAACAACGTGGATAAGTCAACAGTTGATGTGATTGGATCGCATGGACAAACGATTTGGTTGCTCTCCATGCCTGAAGAGGGTCAAATAAGGTCTGCTTTAACATACGCCGAAGGCACGTTCATCGCATCCAGAACTGGCATCACTACTGTCACCGACTTTAGGGTTTCAGACCAAGCTGCTGGAAGACAGGGTGCTCCACTGATCGCATTCTTCGACTCACTACTCCTTGCTCATCCAACCAAGCTGCGGGCGTGCCAAAATATTGGCGGTATTGCCAACGTTTGTTTCATTCCACCAGAGACTCATGGTGGTGCTGAGCAGTGTTATGACTTCGATACGGGACCAGGAAATGTATTTATCGATGCGATTGTTCGACACTACACCAATGGGGAGCAAGAATTTGACAGGGACGGCAAGATGGGTGCTCGTGGGACAGTCAACCAGGAGCTTGTCGACAAATTCCTACGGGATAACAAGTACTTTGCACTGGATCCACCAAAGACTACTGGTCGTGAAGTATTTCGAGATACGCTTGCACATGATCTACTCAAAGAAGCAGAGGATCTGGGAATGAATCCAGACGATGTAGTTGCGACTGTGACACGAATCACAGCGCAGGCGATTGTGGACCATTATCAGAGATACCAACCAAAAGGATTAGATATTGAGGAAATTTTCATGTGCGGAGGTGGAGCTTTCAACCCCAACATATCGAAGTATATTCAGGCACATTATCCGAAAGCAAAGATCATGATGCTCGATGCTGCTGGCGTGAGTGGGAGCGCAAAGGAAGCAATTACCTTTGCTTGGCAAGGAATGGAGGCCGTAGTTGGAAGAAGTATTCCGGTGCCGACGAAGGTCGAGACTCGCAGGAACTATGTACTTGGGAAGGTGGCGCCTGGAGAGAACTACCGCGAGGTCATGGGCAAGGGTATGCTCTTCGGCGCAGGTCGAAAGCATTTGCCACCTGTGAAGAAGATGGTGAACTATATTGATGGCAAAATCTTTGATAATAAATGGTAGTTAATTTACACTTCATTAAGATTCAAACAACGTAACATAGCGATTGAAAAATTGGCTTTCGTAGTGGTTCATTGAAGAAACATGAAGGAATTCTCGGTGGTAAAGTCGAGAGGCCAGGTCCAGTCCAACAAAATATCTTCTGGCAGCTGGTATTGGGGTGAGACTTCGTTTCCTAGCCCGTCAGTCCAATTATCTGCAGTGCCTTCTACTACCTGGGTAAATCTTGCGGCGTTATCTTGTCTCTCAGATGCCATAAACTGATCGATTCGGCCTACTTGCTCAAGTAATGATCTGCCGGCACCTGCACTTTCATGCAGAACTGATTCCAGTGAGTCGAGTAAAGCTGCCATAGATAACAACAGCCCTCTAACTTTGGAATATGACGTCTCGGTCAGAGGTGTATTGATGACCGATCCGAGAATGTGACCAATACCCGATAGATGGTAGATTAAAGGTGTGCCAATAGCTGTCAAGTAGGGTTTTGGAATTTGATGGAATACGTCCAGTAATTCGCTAGCCACCGAGCACTTCTTGTCAACATCATTTCCTGCTTCGACGGAAAATAGCATCATACGAAGCAGAGCTGATGTTGCTTGAATATTCGCAGCTTGAAAGCCATATATATCTTGAGCGGGAATACCAGACATTTCTTTGATGGTCTTGAAGATATCTGGTAATTGAGAGAATAGGGCGTTAATCCTACTGCTCAAGCCTGAGCTGAATGTTGGAGAAGACGGTGTAGCAACTTCTAGGATATTGAACCGCGATGTTTGCGTGCGGAACCGTGACACCGCGTGTTCAAGTACCCGGTAAAGATCAGTGGTGAAATTCCAGCCTACCATCCAGCTAGGAGCGAGAGAATCTAGGAGATGGTATTCGCTGGTAGGCGCTTCCGACGGATACTGAACTTGGGAGTGTGCCTCTTGAAAGTGAACACATCCATTCCAGACAATCGATGAATAGACATCGAGTGTGTATGTCGACCAATACTTAATGCAATCAGCTTTCAGCCACGACAAGAACATGTTCACTTACAACCCGTCGCATTTCATCCCGCTCCACAGAGGTCCATTGTCTGGGCCAATTTGCTTCATCATGCCAACGCTTGATGGACAGAATAGCAAAGTACTGGCCTATGTATTTGTGCATCGCCTCAATATTCCGTCCTTGGATGGCAGCGAGCGCCAAAAGAGGGTACGCTTTAAGTGCGTCCAGACTAGCGACTTTGATGATGTCGTGAGGCAAGGACTCCTCGGCCGCTGCGAAAAAGATGCTGGGCTTAACTACAGGCTGGCATAGTTGGCTGCTAGTACTGGTTGGTACGCTTCCATCTTCAATGCGTCCAGCGACTATTGCGCATGCCGACATGAGGGCGGCGAAGAAGTCTCGGTCCTCAAGGTAAACCTGGCGGTTGATTCGATCCAACAGAGACTGGCGATCAAAGAAAGGAAAACTGTAGGTGCCTGTGATTTAGAACAAGGGCTCATTATCAAGATGGGATGAACTGACATTGAATAGACCACTTGAAAGTAAATATCAATCAAGTAGATAATAAGTGAGTGTGAAACTGAAGCAAAAGCTTTCCATGAGGTATCTGGAAGCGCCGATCCAACTAACAAAGGCGGTTCTACGGTAGTTTTTGATTGTGACCGCCCTCCAGATGGTAGCAAAACAGTATTGTGATCTGTTGTGATGCCAACACCGTTGGTTGTGCCCGCTGGCTCGTCAGGTGGCTTTTGACGACCCCGACCCCTCTTGATGGGGCGAATATAAGTACACGAAAGCCCGAAATCAATACAATTTTCACACGAGTCCGGTTTGCAACTTGGCTTGCATCGAATGCTTCGCTTGTGACAATAGTCGCCTATATGGCAGTCAGTAGCAATTGTACTGAGAGACTGGTCTTGAACTCACACGCGCGAGATGTACGGAGATGTTTTCTTGGGCGGAATTCAGACATGCGTAATAAAGGGGCCCTTTCTGGCAGGCTTATTTTATTGGAAGTGGAGGGGGTTGAGAACGGAAATCGAGGTGCAGATGGGAAAAGTCTACCACAAAAGTCGTTGTTTGAGCACACAGTACGAAGGTACATGTGCGTTCATCCTAAAATTTAGGTTGTCGACTAAAAGCTCAGGGGACCGAAAGTCGCCCCGAGGTCCTCCAATACACATGTCACGTGATAACCATACGAGACATTGCATATGCTTTTATGTATATACGGAAGCACTTAAGAGAGGAGATGATCTATATTTAGATAGTGAATTCTAAAAGTATCATCAAACCGCTTCCAAAGCAACGTCGTACTTGATATGGGCAAGTTGACGAGCTTGATCCAGATAGCCTAGCACTCGCAAGCTCTCTACTGCTCCAATAACAACTCCTGGACCTTGCATTGACCGCTGCTCCATCACCCTTTGTGCGATTACATCGGCTTGATACCATATTCCCCAACCCCTCTCCACCGGTTTATCTATGACCTCTTCCTTCTCTATACCATCAGCACTGACGAACTCATCTCCGTACCACTGCACATGCAACTGCTCTGGCCGAATGGGAGGAAATGGCACCGCCACTGATGCCTTGGTAGCCTCAATTCGGACTGCCGGTGCGGATCTTTTTGCCCCAAGTCGCTGATAGAATGAAGGTTTGCTTGAACCCGGGAGTGTCATGCTCGTGGTGATGATGCCGACGGCGATCTGCCTGTCCGAGTCCATCGCATGCTTGGAGAGCACGACGGTGTTGATGTCATCAACATCATTGGGCACTCCCGGTACACTCATTGAACTTGCATGGACCACTTCAGTGATGCTTGTATTTTCATCGAGTCCATTGAGTGCCATATCGGCCCAAGTAAGAGCATAAACTCCCTGGTCTAGAAGGCTCCCAGCTCCTGCCTGTTTATCGAGAAACCTAGTCGAGTGTGACAGGTCTTCTGAAACTATGGGAAATGAAAATTCGGCATATACGCGTTTAACTTCGCCAATCCGTGGCAGAAGCTCCTCCTGGAAGTATCTCGCCGCAGGAAGATATCGTGTCCACATGGCTTCCATTAAGACGACACCCTGATGCAAGGCCAGGTCAATCAGCTTTTCGTACTGGTGCCGATTCATAGTCGCTGGTTTTTCAACGAGGACATTGCGTTTGTGGTGTAGTGCTCTATAAACGTGTTGATAATGTAGCGGATGTGGGGTGGAAATGTACACAATGTCAAAATCGCCCTTCTCCAACATTTCCTCCCAAGACTGATAAATTGTAACCGAGCTTGCATTGGGAATCTTGTATTCGTTGAACCATGAAGCTGCACGTTCTTTGGAACCTGTTGTGCTAACTGCAACCAATTCATGCGAGATACGCTCCGAGGCTTTCCGTGGAAGTAAGATATCAGGTAAAAATACTCCCGCGATGCTTGAGAGTGAAAGAGCTGCCCACCGGCATGTGAATTTTTCTTGATTCATGGCGTAATATAAAGTTATGTTGTTTATCTCTAGAATAATTAGGAAGAAATAATAAACATCTGTCACCTTTTCTACTTGCACAGAGAAGACTTTATAATGGCTTCAAAAATTTACGATATGTGCATCTATCTGCTTCCAAGCAATGTAACCAAATCCATTTAGTGGTCACAACAAGTGTTACCGCACTATTCTAAGGTGTGTGATGGATTCATCTTCTGAAGAAAGTCTAGACACTTCTTTCCTATAGCCATGTAGCCGCGTAGCCGTGAAGCCGCCTCAACTAGTAGTCGATACCGACGTATCCCACTAACGCGGGGGACTTGGTGTGGAGTCGCACTATGTATCCGCGGAAATGTGCTTCTACATCAACATTTCCATGTTTTTAAAATACCGTGCTTCGCTAGCACAATTCATGTCATTCCCATAGTCCAGTGTTTATGTCCTTTGCACTGCCTATTCGGGCTACCGCGGTGTGGGGAAACCATGCCATACGTTTCTCACTGTGACGAGGAGGTTAGTAGATGTCCTTGACTGGCTTGCTCAGGTCTGCTAATCCTTCAGGTTGCATTCATCTTGATTTTGGTAGCTAATATACATTGATGATTATGATAAAACGGCCGGATGTTTCCATGAAGTAGCTCCGCCGTCAACCAACACATCCTGGCCGGTCACCCAGCCGGAAGCCCCTCTAGCGCACAAAAACAATAGAGCACCTTTGACCTCCTCAGGATTTCCAATTCTTCCAAACAGAGTCTCCTTCTCAAATTGCCTGACCAGATCTGGTTGCTGGTTATGCAAACCTTGCATCATATCCGTCATCATATAGCCGGGACTGAGGCTGTTAACACGGATGCCGTATCGTCCAAGTTCCATGGCCAGCGGTTTGACTAGGCTGCGGACTGCGCCCTTGGAAGCTGTATACACGCTAATATTTTGTGCTGTACTGGCGATGTGCGTGGCGATGCTGCCAACAAAGACAATGCTTCCACCTCTCTTTGATGGATCAATCGTGGTGGGAACAGATGGATCAGTGCTGTTGGTCGAAGACAAACGCCTGACCATGCTATTGGCACATGCCTGGGCAATAAGAAAAGATCCCGTGAAGTTGACAGCGAAGGTCCGTTCAATGTTCTGCTTCGACGTAGTAAGGAATGGCTCGTCGGTTACTACACCGGCAGCAATAACGTTAATGTCGATTGATGGAAAGTCGGCCTCGATCTTCTTGATGGCCTCATCAATCTGTTCGGGGACTGTGATATCCACGCGGTAGTACTGGACTTTAACCTTGTATTTGTTGTGAAGCTCGAAGAGAGCTTGTGATGGCTCGGTAAGAATATCGAGTGCAGCAATATTACAGTTGGCAGAGGCGAGTATTTCTGCAAACGCAAGACCCAAACCCCGAGCAGCACCAACGACTACGGCTGTTTGTCCTGATAGCGAGAACTGCAATGATCATCAATGTGCATTACTTCGTGGTTGATTTGAGTTGAGGGGTATACTTACGAGATCCATTTTGTGTGTCAGTTGAATCCCCTGTGAAAGCCGTAATTTGAACCTGCCCAGTTATAATTGGCGTCTTTTGAAGCTTCTTTGGTCTGTGGTATATCCGACGTCTATGATTAATTCAAAAAAAATGTTGTCTGATCAATATTTTTACCCTCTATAAAATATACCTCAAATTTCGGTTGCAGGTTAAGTCCCCGGAATTGGCGTTCGGCGCGGACACTCTCAAGTTTTATGCCATTTGTAATCAAAACTTAACAGCATGGTCTGAAACAATAGTAATGTTCTAGTGAGCATGTGCAACGCAGGTCACGGCAAGCAGGTTAGTAGGAGCATCGGACAAAGATGATGAGAGCAATGCCGTTTAGCCGCTTTGCCATAGGACGTGGTGAACTTTCCCGCAATTCCCAAGGGTCGAGTAACAAGTCTCTGTCTCTAAAATCAGACCTAATACAGTGATTGAGTGCAGTGAGATTTCATATGATAGTCAAGACTGTCAGTTTCGCCTTGTAGCATTCAATATCACATGAGCTCAGTTATTTCTCTACCACGAATTTCATATAAGCAGATATGAAATTCTTCAAATTTACTTCATAGTCCACTTTAATAATCTCAAAAGAACCCCATCAAGCGACGTAAACATGGAAACGACCAAATTTACTCATATTGTCGTGGGCGCTGGGTCCGCAGGATGTATTGTGACGGCAAGAATCGTAGAGAATCCTAACTTTCATGTGCTCCTTATCGAGGCGGGTCCAGACAACAATCCTTCAGACAAAGAACAACCACAAGGACTCCGTAATGCTCGAAAAGTGCCCATGAAAGGTCAATCGGAGCTATTCGATCCAACACTAGACTGGAATGTTGTCGTGGACATTCCTGGAGGTCAGTCAATGATCGTACCCCAAGCGAAGGTCATGGGTGGAGGAAGCAGTATCAATGGAGGCACAGCGCTCAGAAACACTGCAGCTGACTGTAGAGAATGGACTGAGCTTGGTAATGACTCCTGGGACTTCGATACTGTTTGTCGAATTTACCAAGAACTCGAAGAGGACGAACTAAGAGGGACCCGCGGGCTTCACCCTATTGTGCGGACTCTTTCAGATGAAGCTGGTAGGATTCAAAAAGCATTCACAGAAGGCGCGCTTGCTTCTGACTTTCAAGGGGTACTTGACCTTAATGCGCCAGGTGCCGAGGGAGTCGGTCCATCTCCAGTATGTCGTCGGGGTCATCAGCGTATTAGTGCTTCAAACACTTTCATCGATCCAATTCGCGGGCGGAAGAATATCACCATTCTTACGAAAACGGAGGTTTCTGCTGTGGAGTTCCTTGGGAAACGGGCGACAGGTGTTGTCTTAGCAGATGGAAGAAAAATATCTGCCAGAGAAGAAGTTATCATTAGTGCAGGAGCTATATTTTCTCCTGCCATTCTTCAACGGTCGGGTATTGGGCCTTCAACGCTCTTGAAATCACTTGGTCTACCAACAATATCAGACCTGCCGGTTGGTCACAATCTTTCAGATCATGTTTGCCTACCAATTGTTGCTAAACCGCGGGATGGCGCATACGCAAACGAGGATTACTCTTTGCAAATGCAGGCTAGATGGTCGTCTTCACTCCTGCCCGGACGTACTGATCTCCAAATGGTGTGCTTTAGTTACCTGAATGCCCCGGTAGCTAGTTCGGGCACCCAGGGACGAAGCCTTTCTGGTTCAGCCGTAGGTCACGTAGCTGGAATAGGCTGCAATCTAAATAAGCCAACATCAATAGGATCAGTCACGATCAAGTCTACCGATGCGAAAGAAGCTCCGAAAGTTGTGCCAAATTATTTGCAGACCGACCAAGATCGGAAAGCAGCTAGGGAAGTTATACGCAAGGCTTTTGAAGTCATTACCTCTGCCCCGATGCAGCAAGTATTAAGTGAACCAATCGGGCTCGATGTATCAGCCCTTGAGTCGGATGAACATCTTGATGACTGGATACAGAGGCAATATTCCACCACCTACCATTTCTCAGGCACATGCCGCATGGCTAATCGAAACAAAGGGGGCGTGGTTGACCAGAGCGGACATGTATATGGCGTACAGGGACTCAGGGTTTGCGATGCCAGTATCATACCAACTAGTCCTGCCGCGAATACTATGTGGACCACTATGATGTTTGCTCAGAGAATTGGTAGTAGCATCGCACACTGCCGGGCAACTCGCGACACATGATATGGACGAGAGATGACTCTGTGAGCTTCAAGACCGTAAATAGCGTTCATTACTCAACACAAGTGCAAAGTCTTCGGCAATAATTCTACCTCTAGCGAAAGTTTGAACTCTTCGCAAGAGTTTATTTTAACGTGTAGAGTTGTGTCAAGTCATGGTATGAATAGAAAAGCATTAACTTATACATCTTGGTTCATGAAATTCCTATTATGATAGCAGGACTACTCGCAGTGCTTGATATATAGGAACCGGCAGAAGAAAATAACTTTGGACATATAACTGAATTCCGTGATTTCGTTATATAGTTGAGGAAAGGATCCGCCATAAACAGGTTCTAATCACATCATGGTCTACTGTATACTCCCAAATTCCTTCAAATATTAAACATAGCGTTGGCTAATCGAGGTGCCGCCCTTTCACGAGCTACGCGTAGAGATCTCTATCTCTCGGCCTAGACAAATCGAATTTCCTCAAGCTCCATCTCCTCTAACAAAGTAGAGCGACGTCATGCCTTTCAAATAGACGTGCAACACGTGCTGAGAGTCGGTAGCCGCCTAGCCGCTTAGCCTTTTACCCCGCATTTTATGTAACAAATCTCGACGTTTGTAAACACTTGGACGTTCAGCCGTCTAGCCGTCTAGCAGTCAGACATTTTTTTCTTGTCCTAACTACAGTATTGAGCGGCTAGTCTTCAAGCCTTCCAGCTTGCAACATCCCAATGACAGTCTGCAAAGTCCGGCTGTCTCCGCATTTACCAGGGCTCTGGCAAGGCTCGCTCCACACTCTTCTCTGGGGAAGTCACCTGGATAAAACATGGGGGATAGGACGAGGTTCGCCCATCTACTAGTTAAATTGACGAAGTTTTCCGCCCGTAAGACTGTGTATATATATCGATACTCCATACCTTCCATATGTGATATTTGAGCATCTATTCAAAACCTTCTTCCGATCGATTCACTTCAACCCTCACTCTTACTCATTTCCCTATCTTCTTTCGCCATCATGGGGCTTCAGCTATGGAGAAGTGTACCGGGCAAGACCCTCCTTATCCTACTGAACATATTCAGTGCCACTGCTCTGGTGTATGAAGGCTACAATCAAGGTGTCTACGGTGCTATTTCTGGCACCTCTGGATTCATCAAAATGTCCAACCTTGCCACCAACAGTAATGGTGCGGTCACCGATACCACAAAGCAAGGCGGACTCGCTGCCGCGTATTATTTTGGTGCAATTTTTGGTGGTTTCATTGGTGGATGGGCTGGAGACAAATTTGGAAGAAAAAAGGGAACCTTTATGGGCGCAATTCTCTCTCTACTTGGTTCTGCTCTTCAAGCAGGCTCAGTCAATGCCAACATGTTCATCTGCGCCAGGATAATTGCTGGTCTCGGAATTGGCTTCATCAACGTCCTCATTCCGTCCTGGGTATCCGAGCTGTCGGAGGCACATGATCGCGGCTCAAATTTCTCTCTAGTGTTCGTTGCCAACTTTCTCGGCATTTTCCTGGCTAATTGGATCAATTTTGGGGTCCGTAAGCATAATCCAGCCTTTGAATGGCGGTTCCCCCTCGGATTCATGTGCATACCTATGCTTTTGGTTGCTGTCACAGTGGTGTTGGTTCCAGGTGAGTTATGTTTTCAGCTATTAGCACTTTTTGAGAAGAGGCTAAGATATTTCCAGAATCTCCTCGGTGGCTCATGGCACATCATCGCAGACAAGAAGCGGTTGATATTCTTTGCAAGATTCGAGGCGACAAAGATGTCCAGGACGAAAACATCATGAAGGAGGTAGAATTGCTTGAGGCTGTCGTCGAAGCATCGTACCACAAGCGAAACGACTATCTCAACATTTTCCTTGGTGGACGATATTCTGGAAAACTTCATTTCGGTCGTCGGGCTGTTCTCGGCCTTGCTTTGCAGCAAATCCAGCAGTGGACCGGCATTCTGGTTATGGTTTCTTGGGCGGCAAAGTTATTTGAACTTTCAGGCTTTGACTCTTACAAATCATCCTGGATGTCTGGATTGCTAAACACCACTGGTGTTATTGGCACTGCAGCAGCCGCCCTTGTGATCGATCGTATTGGTCGCAGATGGTCTCTTCAGGTCTCATTCATAATTCAAGGGGTGTCTCTCTTCCTTGTTGCCGGACTTTTGAAAAAGTCTCAAGACTACGCCATTACAAACCCATCACTATCTCATGCTATTGGGACTGCAGGGTCAGCCTTTACTTACAGCTTTGTCTTTTTCTTCTGCATGTTCAACATCGTACCCTGCTGGATCTACGGCACCGAGATCTGGCCACAAGAGGTTCGTGCCAAGGGCTATTCATTCACAATTTTGGGTTGGGCCATTGGTTGTGGCACGACGACTTTTGTCATCCCTATCATGCTTGATAAAATTGGCTGGTGGTCCTTCGTCTTCTTTGGTGCTATGAATATCGTCGTCATGCCAATCATTCACCTCTTCTACCCAGAAACTGCTGGCCGTTCGCTTGAAGAAGTCGACCTCTTGTTCACAAGCGATAGTCCATTTGTAAGCAAGAACATGGCAGAATATGACCGTCGTGTGGCTGAGGCCGGTGGAAGCATAGCCGTTGCTGCTAGGAAACTGCTCGATGAAGTCGATGGCCAAACAGATCTAGACCCAAGGAGGGCTTCCGTCACCGATGCCGAATCTGGAATTTCGAAACCGAGATTTGAAGCTGATAGAGTTGAGTAAGGAATGTTATTTACGCCCTCTAGTCTATTTATTATACATAGAATGTTGAGTAAAGCACGGAGGCTGTGACGAATCAGAGAATACAACTATTTGTATTTACTGAGTCAACATGAGATACTAAATTTTTGAGTTAAGTGCGATGTTAGGGAGGACGGAAGAATTCTTGGACAAGTACATCGAATGTGACTAAAATTGCCCAAATATGGCCAAAATCGTCCAAACAACTTGATATGCTAAAAGGTAGCGAAGGGTGTTAGCTTTAGATATCTCTAGATCGATTCGCTGTATATTATTCCGGATAAAGAAACCACAAAACTCTAACCATGATTCACCACACTGCGACTGACCGAACAGCTTATATGTTGAAACTTGAGGTTTAATGTCACGAATTCAGATCTCGCAGCCAGGGTCATTGGGAAGCCTCCTGCTCCTATAAGATAGCAAGAGCTAAGAGAGGTTGAACCTAAAACTGTTTGCTTCTAGAGAAAGTCTCCTAGAAGAAAGAGGGATCTGAAAACTAGAGACATGTTGTACAAACTAAGCTTTGTGGTTTGGTCCCCTACAACAAGAGGTAAAAGAGATCACGTAATCGACCCCTGAACCCTCTAAGTCTTACACATAAGGTCTTTATATAAATAGATAGTTTCTTTAGATAAGAGCCTTATGCCGAATTAGAATATAGTAATTATTTTACACTGAATAACCAAAGTCAATTATTACAAGGGATTCTCAATATATCTATCTCTCTCTAGATCACTGTATACTTTACCTTGAAAATATTACTACTAGCAGTGACTATAGTCGAACCGTTACACTCAAGCTCCGGTGAAGGGATAGCATTTGTCTGTGCCGGCCAAGAAAGTGTGTAGTGCGATTCGATATGCTTAGACATTATGGCCGAATACGTGCAACAGCAAGCCTTGTAAGGCTGAGCAGGCCGTATACTGGACCGCGCCGACTTGATATCAGCAATGGTACCTCCATCCTACCTGTCTGGAGTTAATATTATAAGGATTAGTTTCGAATCTAACATATGACACACTATTGAAACTACTTCTTTTCCCCTACACAAGAAATGCAGCTGTCATGATCATCTATCGGCGAAAATCTAAGCCTTCCTCCCCCCCAAGAACTTTCTTTTCTAAGCCAATTCATTTGCTACGCGCCTTGGAGCGAAGGCTTGTTTGAATTGCTGCTTGATGGGCTTGTGGTTCTTATTTCATGGTACGGCTTGCTACAGGTTATGGTCAGAATGTAATGAGGTGGTTTGTGTCGAGCTTGAAATTCGTAGATATTCCCAAATCCCATTTCACAAGAATCAACAATTGCTTACTAAGCGAGTTTGCAGGCAAGTTATGGATGGCACCGGTCTCTGTCTCTGGGCTGGGTTTTGTGCCAGTACAGATTGGCTGGTACACTCCTTTGCGAAGATCTAGCAACCCCACCAAGGAGCATGATTCGTAGAGGCTAGTAGAAGCAAAGTGACGGCTCCTGGTGCAGTCTATCCTCATAGCCGGATCTAGGTAATCATGTCTGATTAATAGGGGAAGAATCGGGTGTTATACCTCTATAAATGCTGCCCCCAGCAACTTGGTGCAAGATCACCACCAGGCTTTGTCTCCGGCATGACATGCAGAGGTGTGTCTTTTCAGCTGCGGCTGAAACTATCGGTCTTATTTGGTCTGAAGAGGCGTGCCGCGTCGCATCAAGCCAGCAGAACAGGCGATCCCAATGCCAATCAGTCAGTGCTTCTTTCACCCCATCTCCGAGTCTATCAGGTGACTGCCGTCCTCGGAGGGCGATCCAGTTCATTAGCAATAAGTGACCTTTCGAGTTACATGCGGCGTCGTCTCCCCACACCTCCTCCACCTTACTTCCCACCCATTTTTGGAGATTCTTGCAAAGAGCTCTTATCAAACATCGATCTTCGTGCCCATCCGTTCTGGTTCCTCGCTCGGTGACCTTGGCCTCAATCGCGCAGCAATAGTTTGTTTGCTACGCACATTACCGGCGATAACTTCAGGTCGTGGTGGGGTTCACGAAGGGTCGGCCCCTGCCGCGTCAATTACTTGGAGCCCGGACTTGCAATGGTAGCTTGAACCCAAAAACAACAAGCTTGACTCAAACAACCGATCCTAACATGGGCCATAGGAGTTCAAGGTACAAGAGGTTCCGTTTCTCGAGGAAGTGTACCGTCCGTCGGAGCAGCGCCCAGAGATCGAGTAAGTTCTGATGCTGTGGCTAGAGACCGAAGCTACCCGGGGGAAGGAAATACACAATTGCAAAAATTGTATCTCATAACGAGCCATTTCCTGTCTGCTATCTTACTTTCTGCCTCACAATCCGCTGGGGAGATCATCATAATTGCGCTGTACTTTCTTTTCAGTAAGAAGGGGGGGGAAAGCTTCAACCTTATACACATGGCTCCCGTCAGAGTGCGAGGGGTTGCTATACCCTAGAGTGCTGCCTCTATGCGCACGACTCCGCAGAGTTTGATTCTTGAAATTCTATCTAGTTGAGTTTGTAACCCAGGCTGGACAACCTACTAATATTTTCTCGATAGCCTAGTTTTCGTGCATGGTCTCAATCCCTTCAGCAATATCAATCATGCCTACGATACATGGACCCATTCGAATGGAACATTCTGGCCATATCAATTTTTACCACAAGAGATACCAGAAGCGCGCATATGGGTGTACGGTTATAATTCGAATGTCGCGAAAGAAGTTTCAGAGGCCCGGATAAAGGACCATGCCGATGTTCTTCTTGACAGGCTGCAACGGAAGAGAAAGGAAGGCAGGGTACGTCCATTCATATTTATATATTGAGTTTTATATACTACGCCTTTGGTATATCATGTGCATTTTCAGTCGCTGTTTGCATATTTATAGCCTCAAGCAAACCGCTGACTGTTTCTAGAAACATGGTACAATCCCCATAATCTTCGTCGGCCACAGTCTTGGAGGACTTGTGATCAAGCAGGTGAGATACCATTCCTTTCCTAGAACTACGGTAGCGCTGGTGGTAGAATACAGGGTCTTAAATTGGCAAAGCAAGAAAAAATGCTGACACACACCTAGGCCCTACTAAATGCTAAGGACAACGAGTTTTTCAAACCGACGAGACTCTCCACCTACGGATTGGTGTTCTTTGGAACTCCTCATCGGGGTGGAAGGGGTGGTGCATTTGGCTCGCTAGCAGCTAAAATTGCCAAGTTCATCTCGGCAGACAGAGCCGACAACGACCTACTCAAATGCCTCGAATCTAACTCGTTATTTACCCAGGAGGCTTCGGAGCGTTTTAGTCATCAACTTGAGAAGTACAAGGTTATTAGTTTCTTCGAAACAATTCCAATGAAACTTGGCGTTCGTGGTATTAGCGAGGTAGGCATCTATCCTATCTCATGCTTGCTTTCTTTTCATGACACCTAACCCGAGTTGAGTAGATCGTGGTTGATCGCCAATCAGCTGTCCTTGAGCTTGCAGGATCTAGGGAAAGGCGAGAAGCTTTGAATGCGGATCATTCATCAATGTGTAAATTAGGAAATAAAGGTCCTATGTATGATGGCATAGCGGGAAAGATCAAAGATATGGTGGATGAAGCATTGGATTGGTACGATTCAAAAAGTGATTCATTAAACAGCGTTGCTCAAAATCAGGTTCAACTCTCTACACAATAATCACAACTAAGCTGACTTATTGAAGACATTTCTTAATCCTGGAACAACGGAGCGAGGCAGATCATTAAGTGCTGCACCGTCACCTGTTATATCGCCCATACCTGATAACCCGATGCTTGAGCCACCACCTCAACGCGGCCGGTCTTCAAGCGCCGTTGACGCACCATTGAACCGCCCTGCAATCACCGCACCGCAGCCAGTTTCTGTTGACTTTTCCGACTCTGCTATGGTCATATATGCCTATAAGCCGTTGCCACAGGATGTAGATGATCTGGAGTTGACTCTAGGAGATATAATCACGAACATTGATCGCAAAGGCCAGACCGAGAACTGGGTCTGGTGGCATGGTACTAATTCAAACGGGCAATCTGGCACATTCCCTTGCAATTATGTTAAACTGATACCGCGACCTCCCGGTCAAGGCAAGTTTGTTTCACTTACCTTCCAAATTTAGAGGTTGTGCTAATGAAATGTCAGTTGAGAACCTTCTGGGCATTGAGCGCCCTCCGCTAAGAACACAAGAGCAAGCATCATCAATTTCATTACCTATCGCAGAAAGAGTCACCTCCCCAAGCAAAGATATCCCCTCAAGTCACCGCGAACTGGGCAGCTCTCTATCAGAGGTAACTTTTTCTTGCTATCAATTGGGGAATGTCTCACAAATAAACAGGCAGATCTATCAGTAATGACCGGTGAGGTTCTTCACGGTGCAAATTGCGATAATTGTATGCAAGTGTGTCTTCCTTTCTTTTTGGTTGGGGTCTGATCTCTTGAATGCTAGTGATCAGCTTTATCTAATAGGCGGCTCAGCTAATTTATTTTTAGCAAATTCGTGGTGTACGGCATAAATGTATGGATTGTCCCGACTGGGACTATTGTGCTGGCTGTATTCGACGTGCACCATTCCTTCACAATCCTGCTCATCGTTTCCAACCTATTTATGAAGTTGAAGTGGCACCCGAAGCTCCAACACAACCAGCAACTGCCGCATCTCAAAGGTATATATGTATACTAGATAAGAAGTCTTTTCACTATCAGCTATTGGAGCATCTCTTACCTAGCTCATGCGCTGCTGCAATAGAATTGCAACGATAGTGAAGTAATGCGTAATGCTAATACTGATATCCTAGTACTCCTACGCAAGAACAAGATGCCGCCTCTACCAACGAGCTCGCCAGACAGATGGAAGTAAGAACTACCTCTTGCTGTTGCTCTAATCCGTTGATGTTTTTGGTTATTTATCTTAGCATTGGCACAACCTTATGATCCTGCTGACACATATAGTATTTGGCCAATGCCATCATATTATCTACTCTGGTAGATTCTGCTGCTACAGTAAACACTCAGACCACCACGCAAGGCGAGGTACCGGCTACAACAAAAGAAATCCAAGAACCGGCTGCTAGTGTAGTTGAAGGAGTTCCATTGCCGACTCGTATGGCGATCCCACAATGCTCAGTCTGCAAAATTTGGCCTGAAGAGTTTCCTGTTTTAACATGTGAAACATGTTGGGGCAAGACCATAATTTGTCGTAGTTGTGGTCTGAATCTTCACCTCAACCCATCGAATCCACATAAGAACCATAAGTTCCGTCTGTGGCTGGATGGTCTCTGGTTTGAGGCAAGCCACATATATTTGAAGACGCTCGTTGCCCCGGTTAACCAGTACGGACCAGAATGGGCCATCAATGAGATCGAAACCATCAACCTCGGCATCAATCTGATGGGTAAAACCTCATTGCTCGAATTTTCTGCGAGCCCTTATGGATCCCTACGAATAGCACTTCTAACTGTTCCTCCTGGACAGTGGGAGGTCTCTTTCCAGATTTCAACTTGGCCAAGCCCGGGATTTGGCGAAGCTGAGGTCGACCTTTTACGCTTCTCCAAGAAATTAAGTGTGAGGGCTTCAACAACAAGCGTTGGTTTTGTTCAAGCATATGTCGGAACTCCCATTGATGCAGCGAATTATCTTGATCATGAGCACGAGAATCCTGTTCAGGTAAGTGATATGCATATTCTCTACTTGTTACTTTGCGGACTTTCAAACACCATATTCATGAACTAGGGACTAATTAATGAAATTTTAGCAATGGGCAGACAATTCAATTAGGCACCGTGTTGCTTTCGGCACTTTTCGAGCACAAAAAATGAAGTTCCCGAAGGTGCTGGTGGTTGGGGAGAAGAAGGAAGTAGCTTTTTATTTGCAGTGGTTCCGCAACTCAGAAGCCTTTACGAAGGAGAAACCAGAGGTGCAACAACGGCTTGGGTTTTGCTGGCGTCTTGAGGGTATCAAGGTAGAAATGCGGCAAGATATATGATATGATGCTAGTTTGTCTTCAACATAAGGAATTGGGAGACCCCGATATAATGTACTTAGATCAACGAATAACGCAGGTTACACATAAAGCATGGGCATGTATGGGGATAAGGACTCGCTCCTTATTTGACATAATTTAAATTCAATATCGAAGTGGGAAGCCTAGCATAATCTTTAAGCAAGTCATTGATTAGACAGCTTAGTTTAATCTATCGTGTGAGTGAGTGATAAAGCCTGTCCAGCTTTTCGTCTTTAGAGATTGCCGTTGGTGTAAGTCTCTCCTTCGCTGTAATCTCGATAGCTTTGAATAATACAATTTCCAATTACTCGAGACCATTATAGAGGCGTGATTAGTTGGCATGAAGCTTTAGCGCGTTGGACTAATTGCAAAACAAGCTGCAAATGTGGCCAATGTCGCCCAGAAGGGCAGCCTTACGATGGTCGCCAACGCCAATTAGGCGAAGGTGCCCCTTTACTCTTGAAACTGTGTCAAGATAAGCCTTTCACAGCCGACAGCCCGCAAGGATCGATTAAACCACAGTCAAAGCTCAAAGCATATGGAGTTACGAGGTATATATGTATGAAACTGCGACTTCGTTCCAAAGCTTGAAAGTGTGGGAATGCAATCAATATTATTTCCAACCAGCAATTCAAGTGAAGTAGCGAATAGCAAGAAACCAAAAAGAAAACTTGCGTCGTCACTATCAGAACAAGTGTATGGCAGATTGTTTTCCTTCGGTCTTCAGTATCCACACAAGGAAACTTCAAGTCTTACCTTAAATATGCGACGATCGAAAACTAAAGGATATCGAGATGCATCGTGTAATATCTGGGCAGCTTGGCAGTCTCCACAAAGAAGCTTGCAGGAAAGGGGGAGTTGGACCTGCTATTCGGCTCGAATCTGCTAGTTCGCAATATTCTAATGATGAAGCTACTATTTACGGTGGAATAGATTAATTCTGATTGAATTCTAGCCAATTTTCACATATGAGTCATGGAAAACTGGCTTTATATGTAATAGAGGACCCCCAAAGTGGATATTAATACCTGGTAATAATTACAAAGAACTACTTTCTGCACTTATACATGCCACACCAAAATCTAGTGAGATTTTCACGGGGAAGAATCACCCTGGACTTAGTGAAACAGTAACAATCTCTTCATCTATGCACTTATTATAAAGTTGAAAAAGGAACCTTTCAAAGTGTTAGAGGCTCGACAAAGGTGAAAATAGAAAGAAGCAGGAACGCATACCTAAGGTTGGCAGAACTATCAAAACTGCTCTAATCTTGTTATTAGACAACTCGTTGTTGGGTGGACACCATCTAATCGACAAAGTAAGCTATGGACTCTGCGCTAGTTGATTTGATAAGATCGAACAGATAGAGAATTTGGTACTTACCGAGTACCAGAGGATTGCACGAACCCTGACCAAAAGAGCCATTGCGAAATATAAACCATTATCCACAAGAGTAGCATGACAATAGTAGCAGCGATTCTTACTCTTCTCATAACGTCGTTCACAGGCCGTGCAAGCGTCACTGGCGGGCCTAGAGGGTATCTATCTAAAACTTGTCTTGTGATAGCGTCCATACCAGCAGGATACGTAGCTTGATCTTGTGCGCGGATATCATCCGCAAAGAGATATATGTAAGGCACAGTAACGAGCCTATGTAGTGGCTTGGAAGTTATAAATTGAGAAGTTTTTGCCATCATCCAGCCGAGAGGTGCATGAATGAATAATCGAGACCAAGGTCCATGGGTGTTTGCAAAAGGCGCATGGGTGGGTATTTCTTCGGTGGCAGCAACTACTTCTTCACCTTGGCGTACTTCGCTCACTAGAAGAGGATCTGTGGTTCTCGGAGGTCGCCGAAGGTTATTTTGAGCCTCCGGTAGGATATCTTCTGCTGCATAGAGTCTGTCAGTTGACCGTAGAGCCTCTGCCATCTGTTGTTGCTCTCGTGCCTGGTTTTCTTGACGTTGCCGCTTGTTTGCATAGAAAGCGTTCATGAGAAGCAAATAATTTGAAGCGGCCCATCTGACAAATCTGGATATCCATCCACGATTTTCTGGATTACGTTCAAGGTACAATCTTTGGGCCTGCAAGTAAGCAAGATACAAGAAACCGGTTATAGTCCACGGGGAGAGCATGGTCCAGATGAGACCTCCAGCATACATTCTTTGAGCCTCACTACCGTGCCAAAATGGCGTCTATTATTAAATAATGCTCATTAACTCAAGAATTGTAGATACAATGGGAGACACTGAATGCCTACTTACGAGATGCCCGACATGAAAGAAATCCTTTTGACGGCCTACATTTGCTGTCCGCCCATAGTAGAACGATCCTGTAGCCTGCTGTAGTCCCTCACAGAGAGCAAGTCCAGCTGCGGTATTGGCAGCATATTTAGCCATGTAGGGGTTCTCGAAATACTGGCCATTCTCAAAAAGATAGGCGAGAATTCCGATGGCGGAGAGAAATCCAAGGACACTTGGTCGAGATGTAATAAGTACAATAAGCTCGACTACTGGTATGTCTTCATAGCCTGGAGTATTGACTATTATGATTGCTGCTCCAATACTACCCCCAAGCATGGTTAAATAATGGCCGAAGCCGCCAGCGATGGCTTTCCACCAATGGAATTCCTCCCCAAATATATGACCGACCCATCTTTGAAAAACTATGGCCAAGATAACGCCCGCGGCGAAGTCAACAATTCTAAAGATATTTTCTAATCCAAGTGTCAACAAGAATGCAGAAGCATTGCATCCGGGGTCGGTGGTGATATTGTACGTGCTTGTATTCTGTGGTCGCACTGTCCAGTTCCAGGGCTCGATCCATTCTTCCCAATCTTCTTTTGCCATTCCACCATAATATGTAAATGGTTCTCTCCACTCAGAGCCATTGCAGAGAGTTTGTATCCATTCGGCGATTTGAAAAGGTTCAGTGCCAGAGGAACAACATCCTCCATTTCCGGCGAATATCCAGTCCCCAGGCGAGACATTACAGGCTTCCGTCATGTTGAGTATTGGCCATCCTCCGATTCGACACGCAATATCACCATGGCAAGAGTCGCACCAATCCTGTTCGAATTTTCCGCGGATGATATCCCATAATTTATTGCAGGGAGCGTTAATGGGACATAAAGAGGATATTGTCGTAGCAGTGCTAGTAGTATTACCAGTGCTACATCCATTGCGGAAACATTGTGGTGCCTCTGAGAGAAGAACGGAGTGCTGGCGGTAAGTTATGAGCGAGCCACATTCTGCATTATTGCCTAATACCAAATGCGAAGTGCTAAGTAGGAAAATGGAGAATATGATTAAGAACTGTGAAGCCATGGGGGAAGAAGAGAAGGCAGGATAGTGAGACTGATATTTCATACAGCGAGTATCAGAGCTGGCTTTAACCTTCAGGAGCTTAAATCAGTTCTGATCACGACAGTCTCTGGTATAATTAGTAACAAGATCATTTGCGGAGCATAGCCAGCATTATAGTGGCTTCTTGTTCTCGATCGATCTAGAATGTGATATCAATCTTTCGAGGAATAGCTGAATTACGATTCAATCAACCCTGGGGCATATCCCCTGGGGTATATCCCGTGTTGTTCAACCCATGGTTACACGAAAAGCCTCACTTTGCATTCGATTTGGTCAAGGTAACCGAGAATTTACGAAAAGAGCTAAGCTTAGGCAATTTTGAGCTCGACATACAAACCAGCTGAGCCTTATACCCAAGTTCAATGGAAGGGCAGCACGGCCTGTATAAGTATGAGTTGCTGCGATAGGTCGAATTTATGGCATGGCATACACTTTGGAATAGCAGGTATAGCAGACAGGATTGAAATATCGGGACATACAGCTGGGCAGTGCGTGAAGCCGTCATCTTTGAAAGTGAAGTCATAATGCAGAATCAAAGTAGAATCACTTTGGAGAAAGGTTGCTATAAGCAGGTGTAATTCAGATCCTTAGTTTGCGAAGAATGTATATTCTTGGCATTTCTCTTTGACAAAATTCGGAATTGATTTAGACTGTGGGTGGTATACAAGTTTCGCTTGCTCTATATATAGAGTGCCATAAAATTGCGCCATGAACAGCCAAACAAAGCATAAAGGCCATATTAGGAAATTAAATGAAAAGCTGAGTCCTTAGTATCTTACCCACTTATTGGATCGAGCCGCTCTCCTGACGGAATAGGTATATAGGCCAGCCACCGAGAGGCGAGATGCGCCACAAATTATCACAGCCTCATCTAGGTTCTATTGTACTAGTGTACAATACTATGCCGAAGAGTGTTATTAAAAAGGAAGTTCCAAAATTTTGTCTTGAGCCCATGCCATGCGAAGCGTTTGTAATGAGTTCCAAATATCTCCTTGTGATCCTCTGGGTCGCATCCACCCTCGCTGTGAAGTCTCCAATAAGTCAGATCGGAAAACTACCAACCTGTGCAGTAGGTAACTCTCCCCATTGTAGATTTGCTTCAACTGACAATAATCACTTGAAAGCAAGCTTGCATCACATCGGCATTCTCTAGTTGCGGCTGTAAACTTGCCGACTTTAATTGTAAGCCGAGTCTCGAATTCGTTTGCCTTTTACAACAATGACCATATATCTGTATACTATGACATCGAATGAAATTAGAATGAAAGAAATGGTATTGACTTGATGTTTAGGTTTTTGTGCCTGCCCTCTAGCGATTCCGTTCTCCGCAGAGTGTTCATTTGAAACTTGTGCTCTACAAGTAAATGAGACTGTCGCTTCGATTTTCAACGACGCGTGCGCCCCAACAACAACTCCCATACCAACGACCAAACCAACGCCAATCCCACCACCAACAGGTGTACCCATTCCGAGAAACACAAGTAATACAACATATAATGGACCTTTTGTACCTCCAGATAATGGTAATGGTAATGGAGGGGTGAGTTTGCGTATGGAGTGGATATGTGTGCCATTTTGGGCGATGTTTGCATTCATTTTGATGTTTCTGTAAAGTAGTAGACTCCGTCTGGCGACTGGCGCATAGTGTTGATACATATCATTGGTCGGGATATCTTAATTTCTATTAAATTGACTTGTACTTAGAAAACTAATTATATAATATTACAAAACCTAAAGTATGCGCAGAAATGCCCTGGTAGTGATGTTGATTTATTACCTTCTACTGATTAAATGCCTCGTATTCTGGTAATTTGAAAGGGTAGTCTCTACCAAATGGAATATACGCTGCGATTTTCCCCAGATAGCCCAGTATTCCTGACTTCGATAGCAACCCTATACACCAAACGGTAGTTTGGAGAGCTTTAACACCAAGGGCTGACTGAGGATTAAGAATCCATGGTATCCCTGGGGGAAGGGTCTGCACACTCTCAAAATATGGACGCAAAACTTTCTCATAAGACTCTAGCGCGGCAGGAATGTTTCCAGGATGGCGTGAAATCTCGCCAGCGAGCACATATGCTCCTATGAAAGCAAGGGATGTTCCCATACCAGTAAACGGGGAAGGAGAATAGGCGGCATCACCGACTAGAGCGACGCGGCCATTAGACCAGCGATATAGTCGGACCTGTGCTACATGTTGCAAGTAAAAGTCGTCGGACTCATGCATTCCTTTCAATAAACGAGAGATTTCCCATCCGGCATCCTGGAATAGTTCCTGTACCAAAGCCTTTTGAGCTGGGATGCCCTCTTTAGTAGCTTTTGCAAAACGAGGGAGTCTTGCATCTGAGCCATCGTAGGCTGTCACGGATAAGAAAGCCCTTGTCCGGCCTACGTTGTCCGGACGCACAACCAATGCTCTACCCCCAGGAACTGAATGAGCTCTGGACCACATTGAGTCTGTATCGGCAAGCGGAACGGAGAAGTATGATACATATGAGTTCAAAGATCTAACGTTCACCGCATCCTGCCCAAAAGCCATCGTGCGGATCTTTGAACCAATGCCATCCGCGGCGACTACTAGATCAAAAGGGGTGACCGGTGTGCCATTTGCAAATTCCACCCATACTTCCGTGTCGGTTTCTTCTAGGCTCTGGACCATATCCCCGAAAATGTAGGAGACATCATCTTTTGTGACGTCATAAAGAATTCCAGCTAGCTCTCCTCTCAAAATTTCCACATCGGAGGTGAAGGTATCGCCATTGCCAGACTCCAGATCTACCCCAAAGTTTGCCAAGACCTTGTTGTTGCTGTCAACGAATCTCACTCCCTCCTCATGAGAGCTTTTATCCCTGATGAGGTCAAAGATGCCCATTTTCTTAATCACATCCCGCGCTGTGTCACGAACATCAAGCCCTTGCCCGGAAGTTCGAAGAGTTGGAGCACGCTCGACAACTGTGACTTGACACCCTGCTCGAACAAGCCAGTAGGCAAGTGCCGGTCCAGCTACTGAGGCACCGCTGACAAGAATTCGGGGTTTGGACATTGTTTGTGGTAGTATGATAGTATTGAAAGAGAGGTTTGTTGTTAAGATCGGACGCGGTAATATTTGGTGACGGAGAGGTTATATCAGTGTGGCTAGTAAACTTCCTACTTATACAATCGCCAATAAAGCTTTCCTCCAGAGCTCAAACACAGGTTTATGATAGGTATCCGACCAATCGTTGAAGACCATTTGAAAATCTACAGGGATCGACGTTAGACGACGTATAAATAGGGACTAAATAAAGTTGGACGAACTGCGTGGTCAATCACAAATCGAACATCCGAACAAATTACTCAGCAGCGACTTAAATGTTTGGTTCCCACTGACTTGTACCGCGTAAAAATATTTGGGGACATCGATGGTATTACTGCAATGTAGTGTTGCCTATATGGCTGCGTATTTCGCTTTCTTAGAGCGTAGTAGGTTAGCCCATCGAAGCAATTCAGCCGCCCTATTGCGGCGAAATATCCCTGTAGATTTAAAGTGCTCACGTGATATAGTCAATGTCAGTCTGGAAAACTTGTTAGTCCACAGTTGTCAGAACCAGGTATAAAGCGTATAATGTAACAAAGCACTTTGGGTGAGATAACAGTGGAATGAAATCAGGGGCTCGTCAGTGAGACATGGTCTTTGGAACTCCTTCGGCCCACTCGGTGCCGCTTACTGTCTGATAAACAACCAACTTGAGCAGAAAATTTGATAGCATAATTTGAAGAAAGTCAATGTTCATGCTAGAGGAGAATCACCTTCAAAGCAGATGTGATCAATACTGGAAAACACTCCGAACAAGTCTAAGCGAGGATTTAAGGGGTTACATACCTATTGCCTGCACTGTTGATCCACTCGTAGTTCACATCTTCACTTAAACAACTCTTGATTTCCACTAACGTTATGTTACCATCTCAAGTTAGGGATTCAATACCACAAAGAAAATGAAAGACATTGAAAGGAATTGGGTTCTTTTATTAGTCATACGTGCAACATGAGTCGGGCATCCCTGTGTCTTATAATTCAGCTTCACCTCTTCCGATAACGATACGGAGGGCAGTGCGGATTACCCGTAACCACCCGAACCACAGATCACGGGAGGTATTGACTTTCTGTCAGCCCATCCTAGCATGTAGAATTTCTAATCCTATATGTTTGTTATAAGAATGAATTTGTACTCACAATTTGAAGACAGTCTTTAAAATATCAATATCCCTCTTTTGCATTAGAAAGAGCGTACTCACCAGAAAGTCCTGCTTCAACTTTTCGATCTCCCTGTTGTCATTTTTAACATACCAAAATATTCAGCATTGCCTATAAACCAACTTTCCTTCCCTAAATATGGCTCAGAAACCAACCATCATCCTGGTTCCCGGAGCATGGCACACGGCCGAAACCTGGGTTAAGGTGATCGCATTGCTGGCTGCGCAAGACTACAAGTGTATAGCTGTCACCCTCCCATCTACACTCTCATCGCCCACCACAACTTATCTAGAAGACCTCACCGCCGTGCGTAATGCTATCACAGCTGAGACAGCCGAAGGGCAAGATGTTGTGCTTGTTGTTCATTCTTATGGAGGTTCTATTGGTGGAAGTGCTAGTGAGTTGCAGCTTTTCTATACAGTTCATATAAGGTTTGTTTTATTGCGGATGGACTTAGGTTATATGAATTTCTTGTGGCATAGTGGAATATTCTCGAGCTTTCAAGATTTGCTTTTCCGGAGAACATTCAAGGCAAGAAACAAAAGTTGACACACAGATTATAGTCAAAGGTCTTACACGCCCAAAGAAACCTAGCTCACCATCGTCAACAGCCGGTTACGTAATTGGATTTGCCATGATAGCTACCGGGTTTGTCCAAACTAATGTTGGCTTCCTCGAGGCTTTCGGCGGCAATCCTCCGGCTATATGGAAGCTCACCCCGGAAGGTTTCTTGACAATCGTAGTTCCGGTCCGTGACTTATTTTACCACGATCTTCCTGTCTTGGAAGGTGACTATTGGGTATCGAAACTCACAAAGCAAGCTCAGCTTCCTATGACCGAGGATGGAATGCATGCTTATTCTGGGTGGAAGGATACATCAGTGTGGTACTTGGCCACGGTAGAAGATAAGGCATTGCCGATTGAGGCGCAAAGAATGTGGGTGGAGATGGCAAGGACAGATGGGGCAGATGTAACTCTGAGGGAGGTCCAAAGTAGCCATTCTCCTATGCTTAGTAGGCCCGAGGAGACGGTGAAGTTTGTTCTGGATGCCGTAGGTTCATTTGTTGAAAAGAAAGACAGGTGATTACGTATCAAACGAAGAGAAGCTGAGCCCGAAAGGCGATAAGAAATGCTGTGGTGTTAATCATATTCAGGATCTTGTTCTAATATGGTTTATTACTCTCAACTCTCAATTGTACTATGTATAACAGCAAACATGTACTAGTGTGCTTCTCCTGATATATTTTTTAAAAGCTTATGAGATAGTCTTCATCTCGAAATTACCTATATCTTGAAAACTTTGTCGATAACATGCTGGAGCCTCAATACTTGTAACAAGTCTTACAATTCCGTTAGCGATCGGGCCATCTTCATCACACAATCAATATAGAAAGTGGGATATTCCAATACTACTGCTTTGACAAGACAATCATCACTTTGACAGTGTATCTTAGATACTCTCGGGCATCTTTCAAGTGCAAAGCACTTACGTATCGCCTTATAGGACCACCCACCAGCGACCAGCATCAGCAGCTGTTTGATCAATAGTGCACTGGAAGCAGCAGTCATTGCCTCTAAGCAAAATTTTGTTATGATTCCGACGATTTTCGCTGCTGACCCTCAGTTTGGCTATTGCAATCAGAGTTCGCCAGCGGGCTGCAGGATTGTCTGCGGTCAAGGCAATGAGGACTCGGCCGCCAAGATCAAAATGATCTTCTATATCTTCCCCCGTCCCGGATACAGTTACATACCCCGGTGCTAGCTGAAGTTGGTCTCGTCTTGGGGGTGGATGCTGACACGACTTGGTTGTCTGAACTGTCCAAAGTGCACTGAAGAGTTCGGAGTATCCGGTTCGTCGCGTAATATTTCGATCTTCCATTACATTGTTGAGTCGCATCGTAACGATAAAGCTATCCTGGCGCTCGCCATAAAATGGGCGTCCGTATGAGATATGATTAGTACAGCGAAGAATGGCTTTCTCACCAGGTCTCTCAACAACACGGAATGACATATCACTGGGATTGATACCACTGGGACCGTCAAAGATGGCGTGTTTGCGTACGCTGTTTCTGCATGGAACCCCTCTTCGCACGAAGAAAGTGCCGGATGTTACTGTGACAGGGTCTTTCATCTGTGAGGTGCCGATTGAAGAGGGCTGGTCAAACGAACTCAGATAGATGCTCCAGCCATGATCGCTGAGCAGAGACGGGATCGATGTATGTCTATCGAGCTTGAAGCCGCTACCCATAATCAGAAGAGCCACAGCCTGAAACCATGCCATTTCTCCGATCGGTATATTCGACTTGCCATCCCAACCAAGGAGATATTGAGATAGCGGGTGGTCGTAAAGCGCTCTGTAATGGCCTGAAAGTAGAAGCTCCCCGGAAGATGGCATGTTTTCCATATGCACAAATGCAAGAATGAGGATGCTTAAATACTTCGCTGCTTCTAGTAGCTGAGACCACATTTCTCGAACTTGTACGAAATTACCACCGAATGCTTCCTTTAGATTGATTTCAATCCGACGAGGCGCATCTAATGATGGGTTTATCGGTTTATTTTCGTGTAATTTGACATAGTCAATGATGATATCTTTGCTCGGCTTCTTTGCAAATAAGAACTCACATGCTTTTATAATGCGCTGTTGTCCAATGATATAGTTTGGAGGTTCATTAATCTCCTCTTCACTTTCGCCATCGCTCGAATCGATCCAATCCGAGTTACCATCTTGCTCTGAAATTGGCTCATAACCAGTATCGGAATAGTAAAACTTGTGCTGTCTAGCCATTTCATGGGCTGCATCTGGTATGGTAATTTCGGGGCTGGGAAGCAGATGAAGTGAAATCGAAATTGCGAAGCTGCAAGCGATAAACATCGTTTCCTCTACGACTGCTTCCTGTGCCGACGGGATATCAAGAGCAATATTTTTCAGTATAGCTTTCCCATAACCTCTTGCTGGTATCCTATAAACTGCCTCGATCTTTGATTCGTCAGGATCTGATACAAACTTTAACATGTCATCTACTTCTCCTTTGGGTGAGCTTGCTAGGAATGTGATTGACGGTTCCTGGTATGCTCTAGAGCTCACAGTAATTACAACTTGGGTTGGCTGTGAGCCGAAAACAGTTGGATCCCCTTTCAGTGCCGGGTCGTGTACAACAGACACATTGAGACCGCAAATATGATGAGCCCATACAATAATTGTACAGATCCCATCATCTTTTCCCAACTCGATTTGAATTATGCGGTCTTCAGGAAGATGTTGAGTCAATGGTAGCATGTAAACAAGCCCACGCAATATCACGGCCGGTAGTGGCTTCGAAAGTGCGCTATCCGGAAGTCCCAATGAAAGGGCTACAGCGAGAAGGGTCAATCGCCAATCAAAAGAAGCAGTCTGCTCTTCACAAGCCTGCAAAACTCCTCGAACGCCCTCTTCGCTTGGTATCGCTCGTGGTACATAAGTCTCTGGTGCTGATTCGGACTCTTTCTCAAATATCTGCATGATTGCCGTGGCAAGTGAGTTTCTACCTAGGACTGCTGTGAGTAGAGAGAGCTGAACTACCATAGCAAAATATGCGTTTTGGCCAGAGGCGAGTGCGCGTGTGATTGTTGGGCCTGCTCCACTATCAAGCACAATACCTTCACATAGTCTGGTCGAAGCTGTTTTGGAAACAATAGACTTGAACGTAGAGGCAATTTGACCCTCTATGCGGCAACGCCCAAATCTCAAGGCCAAATCTTCTTCTGTCACTAAATCTGATCCTGAAATCTAAAGGAGTATCCTCGATAAGCATAAATATAAATTGAGTTCATATGAAATGTATACTTATGTTGTCTGGAAGAGTTAATCAAGTGGAATAATGAATTACGAACCTGTAGTTCTCTAGCAATACTCATTACAGCCTGAGCTGCGTCCGAGTTCAGTACAAGAGGTATGAGCCGAGTCAGCTCGAAAGACAATGAGAATTGGCTGTCCATTTTGATTTCAAATCTAGCGACACGATAAAAAATGAGTTGGGGCACTATCAGAGATTGATGCGCGTAGTCAAGTCAAAGTCAGGCTATGACAGCAGGAGATAATTATATAGGAGGTAAAATACAGTTTATCTACCAATCTGTTGGAAAGCCTCGTCTCTCTAATGCTGGCTCGTTATCTGCATGGCTGCGCCGAAAATGATGTAGTTGGTCACGCTCTGTGAGTTTTCATCCAATGCCGTTGGTTGTAACATGATGCTTGCCGCAATGATCAACCAACCAGGTTCTCTAATATATAAACAAGATACGCAGTAAGGCACTGCCAATTAGTGCGCATAGCGCTCCATTGAATCCTCACTATGAGAGCTGTTTGTTCCAAAAAGGGAAAAAATTAAAGCGGCCTTTCGGACATTTTCAAGAGCGGTTTCAAAAACTTAGCAGATCATTAAACATTGGTTTTACGCTGATCTAATTAAGCTAGCCTTGCTTCAATATTACCATATGCAATATAAGCTCCGTTTTCAGAATTTCTCAGCCTCCCCATCAAAAAAATGCGCGAGGTAACTAATTTTGACATTTTGTAACAATACTCTACCAAAATCTATTCAATTTACTAGAGAATTGTTGCTAAATGTTCCTTATAGTTATAGCTAACATTTGTCCTGTGAGGGTTCAGTGATAGAGTGATACAATTCAAATAGCAATACGTGTATTAGTTGCAATTGACAGACTAATCTCTACCCTTCTACTAAGAAGCCGCCATAATTATATACGAATCGTAGCCTCCTCGTAGCCAAAACGTACGAGACACGCCCTGTCTGAAGGGGTGTAATCTCATACGATTAGAGTATGATTTCCACCTCAAACTGTACAACCCTGACCTCTATATTCCGACCCCTCCATCGTGATCACATGACAGACCCTGACATGTCCCTATAATATAAATAACTACTAGAATATAGCTATTGCTAAATATAAAAAAGTAAGAATTATTATATAATATTTGAAATGTAAATTATTTATCTAATTTTACTTCAAATTTCTTAAAAATTATAGTATTTTATTTCTTTATAATAGAATAATTATTTATTATAAAGAATTTAAATATAAAGATATATAGCAAAAGTTTAAAAAAAATGCTCTTTTTTGTCTTTTTTCTTAATTATTCTGCATTTGCTAGAAAAATGTCTAAAAATCTCAAAAATTACTATTATTAAAGATTATATTAAAATAATAACTCTATATATTTTAAAAAGTTGTCTAAAAATAAATATAGATATAACTCTATATTTTACCTAATTTTTATAATATCTAAAGCTTTATATCTTTCTATATTTAAAAAAAATAGCTTTATTTCAGTAAAATGTACTTAGATACAAAGAAACATATATTACTATAGTTATATTCTAGTAGTTATTTATATTATAGGGGCAAATGTTAGCTATAACTATAAGGAACATTTAGCAATAATTCCCTAGTAAATTAAATAGATTTTGGTAGAGTATTGTTACAAAATGTCAAAATTAGTTACCTCGCGCATTTTTTTGATGGGGAGGCTGAGAAATTCTGAAAACGGAGCTTATATTGCATATGGTAATACCTCACCCCTCAATTCTCACCAACCACTGCACTAAGCCATTCTACCACTCAACCACCAACTCAGATCAGAACAAAGTATAAATTCCGTGACGGCGCCTTTCGTTCTCTCTATTCTAATATTTATTTCTCTCCTTCTATAAGTATGACGAAGCTCTTTAGTATCTGGATCTCTGGTAGAGCCACGCCGGTTCCCTAATGTCTTAGTAAGACGTTTCTTCTTAAAGATTCAGAAGATACGTGTGCTACTAAATATGGTGGCTGGGGCTAATATATCGTGAAACCAGTAGCTGAAGAGAATCTGGGTTGAAAGAGATCACCACGAGTGAATCGGCACTTGGGCTTGATATTTTCAAATATTTGATAATCTATAATTACATCCTTGGTTCATTCCATGAATATATGCAAACTCCAGCCTATTAGAACATCTAGGCAGTTATCGGATCGAACCAAACCGTAAATACCCTATTCTGTCAATTATATATTTCTACTCACCTCAAACATTCTATACTCCGTCACCACTTTTTAAATAAACATTCGGCACTTTGGGCACCCTTGGGCTCCTCGGTGGTTGACTCCCTCCCCTCTTCAAGCCCTCCCGAGTCCTTTCCCTATCTCCATCACCCCTCCGCCCCCCGGTCAATCTCCGCATCCCAATTTTTGTCCCCTTAATCATACTCTCCAAAAAAAAACTGCCTTCTCCTGTTGTGCCCTTTTCATCATCGCCATCGGAGAAAATTTCTTCAGTATAATCATCATCTGAGAGATAGGTTGTGACGTTACTTTCAAAAGAAGCAGATGCGGAGGGAGACGTTACAGATCGAGCGTGTGTGGAGGGACGGACAGGTTTGTTTATAGCTGAGGAGGGGAGAGTCGTGAATGCACCAGGGTTCATGGCATTGGATGTTGGCGCGGGAAGACGGGGAGAGTGATCCGCAAAACCATTCTGGAAGCTTGCAGTACTAGAAGATTTCGCCAAAGACTGATGGAGAATCGGCAGCGTTTGTTCGTCATATACTTTTGCGTGCGCTGAAGTAGTATATGCAGCATCAGAAAAGTTGTTTTCAGTGATGGTGCGCGAGGAGCGTGCATCCGAAGTGGGTGATTGTAGGGGATCTTCAAAGAAGTCGTCTAATGAGTCGAGTTTTAGGACGAGGTCGTTAATATGTCCATCGCCCCTTCCTTCATCTGACATCATCGTCTCTGTACGCTCAGCAGGTGGGAAATAATCGTAGTGGAAATCATCTGGATGAAATTCTACATCTGGAGTTGGCAGTGATGGATTTGCATCGCCATCAGTATTATTGGCATTCTGACACATGTAGAAGGTGGCATGGACGTTTGATCGTGTGGTTTCAGCATGTTTAGCTGGCATTGGGATGGACCAGCCTGATTCCTCTGGGATTCCAAAGAGTGATTGTGTGCGCTCGTATTCTTTTCTGATAGCTTTGGAAGAGGAGCGTGTCATGCTCATTCGAAGATGGTGTTTGTCCATCGATGTACCAGTCATGGTCATAATCTTATCAAGTACCTCTAGAGCTTCCATGCAGAATTCGGTTTGAAGCATTCGGAGAAGTGGAGAAATCAGGTCCGGGCCATGACTTGCTATTTCGGGCTTGCGCATATCGATATCTGGGATGATGGAACATAAAATATGCATGGTTTTGACTTTAAACCACGGAGTACTGTTTGTCAAAAGACCCATCAGGAATGTGAGACAACCAAAATCCCATCGAGGGAAGAAGGCTTCGCGGATAGCAGACACAAGTTGTGCGAGGAAGTCTTTGCTAGCTCGATATCTGGAAGCAGCAAATCCGCTCAATGCCCTTGAAATAGTGCTACATCCTTGTGCCTCAGCTACTTCAGAGAGGATTTCTGCAGTGCTAATGATTTTGGAGTCTAATCCCTTGTCCATAGCGTGTAAGAATCTAGGGAAGTTGGCTAGTACAGCAAATAGCAAACGACTGTCATCTCCGATGAAATCATCATTCGGAAGTTGGATCAGTTGATTGAGTGTTGTGAGCGTAAGGTCAAGACAAACCGATGATCTCAGACCTTTATATATCAAAGACTGAAGACCATCGAATACACCTTCCCATCTCGGAGGTCGCCCGTCAGACAACAACATGCGAATCGTTGGATCACCAAAGTCCAATCTAGTCAGCAACTCCTGAAGCATACCCAAGGCCTCCAAGAATTCCCGTTCATTGATTGTGTCTAGGCATGCGCAAGTAGTCCAGAACAATTGCGGAAATGTTACTAGATTCGTAGTGTCTAATTTGCATATCAAAGTCCTCAATGTCGTTAAGATCTCCATTGAGAATGTCTGCACCTCGAGGTCCTCATCAGCGATCGTATTTGATAATCTTGCAAGCATATCTGCAAGCATCGATTGATCTAACGATGTAAGAATACATCTGAATACCTGAAAGGAACGACATGCAAGGTGCCGAACAGGACAAGAAGTAGCCCATGTCAAAGATAGTTTAGCCCAGGACTCCTGTATGCCAGGGCAAGTAATCTCAAAATTCTTTACAACTTCAGTTGTCAATAGATCCATGCCTGTCGGCACCTTGTTATTGTCCTGGTCGTCTGGTTTACCATTGTTATCCTCATAAGCCCATATGACATTATTATCGTGTTTCCGGATTGAGTCTATGAGGTCTTCAATCGGTTTCTTCGCTGCCATGTTCTCGTCGTCAATCCTAGATATAACGAGTTCGTGTATAAGGTGAATGAGCATTTCGCGTGCCTGTTCTTGGACTAACGGAATGTAATGATCCCATAACACAGTAACCACCTGAAGAAGCAAAGGTACATTTTCGGCTACAAGCTGAACAGGGGATACCATCAAATCGACAAGGAGAATAAGAGATAGCTGCCCCAAGGAAAACCCAGCCTGTTTGGATCCAGTTGGCAAAGCTTCTGATAATTCGGCAAGATATGGCATTCTGGCGGCATCTGGCGGAGGTGGTATGAATTCACGTTTCTCGTTAGGAATCATGGCTTTTGGAGTGATCTGCATCAGTAAGAACTCAACCACCTTGATTCCTGCTGGAGTACTTGATAAGAAGACAACAATTTGTTTTGCAAATTCGACGAAGTTCTGCTCTCGCCTGTCCAGGCAAAGATTCATGATGAAGTCGAGGACTAGTTGAACATTTCCAGCATGGGGTCCAGTAGCAAGAGCTTGCCATAAGGCCTGCACTTCATTATGTAAAGAACTGCTCTGTTTGATAGTTATCTCGAAGAGATTCGCGAGCAGGACATAGGATTGGGCTGTTGGGCCACCATTTGGATCAAGCTGCAACTCAACAATCTGGATCCATGGCAGTATGACCGCAACCATATTGCGCTGTGCACCGGGCGAAAGATCCTTAAAGTACGCGGTAAATTCGGAAAAAATAAGAAATGCGAGCTCAGAATGTTGTTTCGATAACCGCTTGGAGATTTCGAATTGTGCAAGTTTATAGACCGCTTGCGTTTTATCGGAGATACTAATATCAAAGTCCTGGATCTTAGAGCTGCGTTGTTGCCTTTCCTCCAATACTCTCAATACGTGAGCAGACTTCGCTCGAATTTCCATAATCTCACTTCCAAGGGTATATAAGCCAATCCCTAAAAGCTTCCAGAATGGCATCGGATAATCTGGATTCTCTAGGAGCACTTCCGTCACAACTGCAAAATAGCTTTCAAGAACCTTGGAAGTATCTGTAGTATAGCAACGAGCAATCGAATGCTCCAGTAGGTAAGTAAAGTCCATGTTGTGAACTATCAGGTTCTTTAAAGCGCGACGACCAATTACATGCATCCGTTCATTTCCAGCGCTGAATATCATATCAATCCAGGCTAGCATTCTTCGAATATCAAACTGCAGATTTGAGCCACTCTCCGTGGTGATGCTGACGGGCCCTCCACAGAGGGCGGCCATGGCACTCAATGCTGCAGTTCGTAGATTTCTCTTTTCAATCTCCATTGCAGCCGTTATAGTGCCCCTTTCCCCCAATGTCTGTTGATCGATTATTGATTGTCTCATGCTATCTTCCCTTTGACGAATCTGGGTTTGATTTGGTGAGAAGCCACACCAATCTTCCATGAGTGAGAATGAAGATTTTCTGGACTCAAAAGTCATCCATCGCGTTGGATCTTTCGTACGATTGATACCTTCAAACAACTCTTCCATCAATCCACAGTAGTGACGACGAAGTTTCTGAAATTCCCAGTCCATCTGTACTTCGCCATCCATTAGAAAGATCTTAAGGTCTTTGGCGTAAACCACAAGATTATTCAACGTCCAATCATCTGAATATACCTCGGGTTCTTTCAAAAAGTGCGATGTGAGCCTGTAAATGTGGGTGACTTCAGTTCGGAGTAGGTCCATCTTCCTGCTACTTTTCCTTGGGCCACTCCCGGTGCGTTGATGAATCCGAGCTCTTGCATCGTCGTTACAACGAGTGACCACAACTTGGAGCTCTTCCAGTAACGTTTTGTATATATTGACATTGATAGATCCAAGTGCTACAACTACCGCCTCGCGTATCGAAGTTGATCCAGCATTGAGCAACGGTATCACATACTGAAACAGAGATCTAGCAGACGTAATTTTAGCCTGTGTTTGCGGTGGCTTAGATGCTTTGCGAAAATGTGTCTGCGAGACAATTTGAAGTTGGCCACCTTTGTCACTCAAAGTGGTACAGGCGACAATGAGATATAGTTTCCACTGTTCCACAATGACCTCTGGAGGGGTGGTAGAGGTTCTGGTAAATATTCGACCGCTTCCTGTTTCATATCTGTCGAAAGAACCATACTGTGGCCCCCTTGTTGCTTCTGATATGGCAACAATGGCTTTGTACATTTGAAGGATTCGATTGCAGATTAGTTCTCGACCTAAGGTGACCGCGAATGGCGACCGATCATAGCTTATTCGAATCAGGTTAGGAAATATCTTGAACCACAACGTGGTATCGTAAGAAATCTCACTGCTACACAGCTCAATGAGAGCACTCTGGTAGTTGCTCTTTTTCATTCCTCGCTGTAATCTACTACGCTCAGCGACAGACAAATGCTCATCATTGAAGTCCATTACGCGCTGAGAATCGCCTTCAAGCACGTGGATTAGTCGACTATTATCTTTCCCTAGCGCTTTGTCAAACTCTGTGACAAGTCGTAACACTGTCACAGCGAATGATCGAACTCGTCTCGACTGCGAGCACAAGAAAAACAATCCATGAGACTCCAGCTCGTCCACGTGAGCCCAAATACCAGAAAGATCAAGCTGGACACCACGTTTTTCTGGATTCCCGTCATCAGAGATATCTGCGGCTGCTTCTTTAGTTTTCTGTTTGATCTCCTCGATCCAAATCTGCAAAAGCTCCACGTATAACTTCAAAGTGCTCTCGATGTGCCCTGGACCAAGCATACCGCCATCAGACATGGTAGAATATCTGTCGTCGAAGTTGAAAATGAACCTTGCAAACCCAATTGTGACTTGTTGGGCATGCGATTGTTTGGCAATTGATTTGAGGGACTGTGCCGAGGACTCCGCGATATTATACTGTACATGTGCGGTTCCAGTACACAGTAAATTAACTAACGAGTGAAACGGAATTGCAGCAGATAGGCAACGTGGTAAAGCTTGGACAGCAACAAGAAGTAATTCGTAGAATCCGTTCTTCTGATCGAGTGGATATTGATGGTCGTTATGTCTACTGAAACTGAAACTGTCTGTGATTGGGGTCTTTGGAGTTGGACTGTTGAACTTCTCGTCTAGTACAGCTTGGCCACCAAAAGTATTGTCACAGATAATAGTAATCTTTCCCAATATTTCGCAGAATCGGTCATAATATTCTTTCGCAACATCACCTAGAGCATTTGTGAGAACAGGTCGGGATAGGCGATCATCCCCCTTTGTGGGAAGACTTGTAGATGGTAGAGGAGCACGTGGAGCGGTCATTATGGGTGAAGTGGGGACCCTATCAAAAGATGATAGAGCATCGTAATGTTGAGGAAATGGCGGTCGGCCTTGATCTCCTTTTTCAAGATCCGACATAATGGCAAGAAACGCTTTGATTCCTATAACCATTTTTTCTGGCTCTAATTGGTCTATCTTTAGATCTCTTCCGGACGCAAAAAGGTCAGCATTGATTAATGGAAAGACTATCGTCCGGAAACAGAAGTCTTGGTGCTTATACCCAATGAAACGGATGATTTGGATCAAAGGGGCAGCAATAGATTTCTCAGTGGAAATATATGACTTCTTGCCAGGGGGGAATACTAGCTTCATCACCTCTTCTAACTTTTTGATGGTGGTGTTCAGTGTGTCAGATGTCCGGTATAAGTAGGTCCAAAGCAGTCGTGAAATTACTTGTAAACATATGGGTCGCGTAGAGCGATCCTTCAATTTGGGTTGAAGTGGTAGTATAAGTTGGAGCCACTGCGTCGAAAATGCATCCGCGGGAGATACGCACAGTAATGTGGCAGTTAATGGGAAAGCTACTGGCCAGTGCCGAGGTTTCATGAACATTGAGGCAAGACGAGGCCCAATCATGGAGAGAACATCCGTCCATTTGGGCATGTTCAGTTCCGTGTTAGCCTTGGCCGCCACAGGAAGTAAGAGGATTTCCAGAGCTTGACAATAGGCATATTTAAGACGTTGGCCGTGGGAGTTGTGAAAGAACCGGCCAAGCGAAATCATGAAATCACAAGACTGATCCCATACGTTTTCTGGATATACCTTGATCTGAAGGTGTTTCATCCCACCTAGAACAAGCTCCATACGGCCTTCTGTTTCCCGATTCGTTGGGCTCTTAACAATAAGTTCTTTTTGTGACTTCTCCAGGTCTACAATGAAGCGGTCTGTCACACTCTCGAAGTTGATTTCACTCATTACACCAAGCAGCTGACTGAATAGGTACCAATTCGCCATCTTCAGAGATGAGCTTAAGAGGTGATCGGCGTCGTGTATCTTCAACTGCCCAAAGATGATACCCTCGAGCTTGTCCTCCATCTCTGGTGTTATGCATGCCAGGGTGCTTTGGCCAATAACTTCTATCAGTACCCGACATAATATATAAATTGAAGCGGTGGAACGGCGCTCTGCTTGTGCAACCAAATCTTGGCGAGCTGCTATGGAGAGTTGGGGTATTGAAGTAATATCGCCTACATCCGACAGCATATGCGGTGGCTCAGTATTTCTCCTAATAAGTTGACCTGGCATGACATGATTTCTGGATTGCTGATTAAAGTAAGTTTACATGGTAAAAAATCAATAAGTGGTGATGCGCATACCTGTTGAAGTTGACTGCGAGCTTCGTTGGCAGCATCACTCTTGTTTTTCCGCCATAACATCATGGAATCGATTAATGGTTTTGGCTTGTGCTTCGAGATATGTCCCAATGCAGATATGAGTTGGTCAAACGTTGGATCTGCTCCTGGCCCACATATTTGCTCGATCTGAGGTTCCGGATCGAGAGGTATGGTAATACATTGTGTTATTTTCTCTTCTGCCTGAGCAATAAACTGCACGCTGTGTTAATGTATGAATGTAGGACATCTGGCAGGGAATAACTAACAGATGTAAACAATACATGCAGAGCATATTCGCCTACGGTCTTCAGCTCTTCCTTATAATGATGTCTCGAGCTCGACGGATGGTGTCCATGATCCCTTCTGCTTTTCCCACTATGCATACGTTCCACCCGCTTTTGAGTGAGCGAGTAGCCATCCGCAGCCGGGGATGTTCTATCGGCTACCAACGTCGTACTCGAACTGAAGGATGCTACGCTGGCAACGCTCGACATGGTAGAGGCGAAGATAGGTTCCCCCATTCCGGATACATCAGAGGACTTTGCGCCAGCAGCTGCGATCAAAGCGGGACTCAGTGGGCTGTTGCTGGCAAGACTCCCATTCCTCGAATGCTGTACTCCATGGACAATGCTTGTCTGTCGATTGTGTGATTTTGAATCTGCAAGCCGGCTACCTGGGTGCAATCGAGGGGAGAGCGTGTTGGGCAAACCGTATGAATCTGGAGATATAGGAGTAAGGCCGGCGGGGGATGTTTGGAGTGTACCGCCAGACCGTAGAGGTTTCACCGTAGCATTCCAACCCTCTGTGGTATCAATGGCAGTGAAGCGATCGCCAGGTGGTTGGGCTACGAGAAGACTTGTAAGCAAAATCACACCTGGGGAAGAGAATTATGGTTGAATTGTACTGTCGTAGTATCAACAGATAACAACGCGCCGGGTTGAACTTACACATAACTAAATCACGTGCTAGTATCAACTACCAAACCTTGCGGATCCACGATAGCCATCCATTCCGTGGGCAAGAAATTCGAGAAATACAAGAACAGGTCATGTAGTCGACAAGAGCTTGTGGGCAGTCGATCTGACTTTGAAAGTTGCCATCCTCAATCCAGGAGCTTTTTGTCGTCTGTGCTGAGCTCAAGGTTGCAGCGCAGTGGGTAAATCACACATGGCCGTGGATCTCAGCAACTGTAATCAGAGCCAATTAAGGACCCAAGCACAGTCTCATCCCAGTCGAGTAATCGGCACTTGGGCGTGCATAAGGTGAGCCTCATTTTCGTGAAATTCCTGGGTTATGCCGCGGGGGAAGTTGGGAGGAATTGGAGAATCATGGACGGCGTGGAGGGCATCTTGATATGTGTCGCAAAGGATTGCTTTTAAGCAGCCAGCTGTGTCTTGCCGCCGTCGTCAACCTCAACGTCACTCAAGGATATCTCTGGATTACATTAAATTGTTATATTACATTTTGCCAAGATACCACCTTTCAAAACAACTGGTACAACATAATAATGTAAACCAAATCACGGATCGCATTAGGATGCGGGATAATCCATCTCACTCAGCAATAGATTGTAGGTGCGTCGACTCAACTCATATCCATATAGTATCATGGTGACCGAGTCCAAACCAACTGAGAACAGTCATCTCCCTCCAGAGTTAAAGGCTAGTAAAGGCTAGTAAAGGCTTTCTTCGTATATTCTAAACCCATACATTCGAGTAATAGAGTCGACCAAGCGGCAGTCGAGACAGACATCAAATCAAGCACACGCATAAGCACAAACCGCCATAACCTCTTCTCACTCTTCAAATCTCACACATAAATAATCCCCTTTTGTATTTTACTTTCCTATCGCCGTATCACAAAGCGCGTGTTGCGGCACAAAGTTTGTTGAGCAGCTGTGAATAATTGAATTAATAAGGTGTCCTTTTCTTTCGTGTTCGGAAACCAACATGGTTGCCGAACTTCACAGCCGACCTCCGGGTGTCATCAAGGCTATCATGTTCCTAGAACCACTTTATCGTGTCCTAAAGCAAAAATCCCCACGACCACACACCATCTCAAGGGTCAACGTCGCACAGGGTACCTGTTCGTTCAGTTGTTCTCTGGAAACCATTTCCTAGATCTTGTCAAACGGATACTCGTGATATTAGTATATCGCCACGCTCGCCCTATCTGGCTGACAACACTCCCACCTTTAAAGTCAGATCACAGAATCTGAACGATTCTCAGCCCCGATCACCGCAATGGCTCAACTCGATACCCTCGACGTCGTCGTCCTCGCCGCCCTTCTCTTGGGAACTGTGGCATATTTTACCAAAGGTACATACTGGGGAATAACCAAAGACCCATATGCTACAACCTACGGTAACGCCAATGGCGTGAAGGCCAACAAGACCCGAAATATTGTGGAGAAGATGGAGGAGTCCAACAAGAATTGCGTTATCTTCTATGGTTCGCAGACCGGTACCGCTGAGGATTACGCTTCAAGGTTGGCGAAAGAGGGGAAGAGTCGATTCGGGCTAGAGACGATGGTTGCGGATTTGGAGGAGTACGACTATGAGAATCTGGACACGTTGGGGAAAGACAAGGTGGTTATGTTTGTTTTAGCCACTTACGGTGAGGGAGAACCTACCGACAATGCCGTGGACTTCTATGAGTTCATCACCAATGAGGATGTTTCTTTCTCTGAAGCTTCCGAGCCAGCTCTCGAGAATTTGACATTTGTGGCTTTTGGCTTGGGAAACAATACCTATGAGCATTATAACTCTATGGTTCGCAATGTTACGAAGGCTTTGGAGAAGCTAGGAGCTACAAGAATTGGAGATGCTGGAGAGGGAGATGATGGAGCAGGAACCATGGAAGAGGACTTTTTGGCCTGGAAGGATCCAATGTGGACTTCCTTAGCAGAGAAGATGGGCTTGGAAGAGCGGGAGGCTGTTTACGAAGCTGTTTTCGGCATCACCGAACGAGAAAACCTGACCAAAGACTCTCCAGAAGTCTACCTTGGAGAGCCCAACAAAAATCATCTGGAAGGACAATCCAAAGGCCCCTATAACGCACACAACCCTTACATCGCGCCCATCGCAGAGTCCAGAGAAATCTTTACTGTCAAGGACCGCAACTGTCTACATATGGAAATTGACATTAGCGGCTCTAACCTCAGCTACCAGACTGGTGATCATATCGCCATTTGGCCCACCAACGCTGGAAAGGAGGTCGATCGGTTCCTCAACATTACTGGTCTACTCTCCAAACGTGATACTGTTGTCAGCGTCAAAGCGCTTGATCCCACTGCCAAAGTACCATTTCCTACGCCTACCACTTACGATGCAGTTGTTCGCTACCATATGGAGATCTGCGCCCCTGTATCCCGACAAATGTTTGCAACAATTGCACCATTTGCGCCAACCGAAGCCGCAAAGGTCGAAACAGCAAAACTAGGCAGCGACAAAGACTACTTTCACGAAAAGATCAGCAACAAATACCTCAATATCGCTCAGGCACTTGAGGCAGTCTGCACTGAAAAATGGACCGATGTTCCATTCTCCGCCTTCATCGAAGGAATCAACAAAGTGCAACCACGCTACTATTCCATCTCCTCGTCTTCCCTCGTACAAAAGAACAAGATCTCTGTCACAGCCGTCGTCGAGTCAATGCAGATCCCCGGTCGCGTCGATGCTCTAAAGGGAGTGACCACCAATTACCTGTTAGCGCTCAAGCAAAAACAGCACGGTGACCCTTCGCCTGATCCTCACGGCCTAACTTACGAGATCACCGGCCCGCGCAACAAATACGACGGTATTCACGTCCCGGTACATGTCCGACATTCAAACTTCAAATTACCGTCAGATCCATCCAAGCCTATCATCATGATCGGACCAGGAACCGGTGTGGCTCCCTTCCGAGCATTCGTTCAAGAACGTGCGGCCCAAGCCAAAGCTGGACAAGAAGTTGGGCGAACCCTCTTATTCTTCGGATGTAGAAAACAGAGTGAAGATTTCCTCTATCGCGAAGAATGGAAGGAATACCAAGAAGCTTTGGGCGACAAGTTTTCTCTGATCACTGCCTTTAGTCGTGAAGGACCCAGCAAAGTCTACGTCCAGCACCGACTTCAAGAACATGCCAAAGAAGTCAATGAATTGCTTCTAAAAAAGGCGTATTTCTACGTATGTGGTGATGCGGCGAATATGGCTAGGGAGGTTGGAAATGTGCTTATCAAGATAATTGCTGAGGGAAGAGGATTGGGTGAGGAAAAGGCGGAGCAGATTGTTAAAGGAATGAGAGCAGGAAATCAATATCAGGTACGTTTTCTACATATTTTTCCATCCCTCATTTAATTATTCACTTGCTACATTGCAGAAAAGAAGAAGATTTGCTAACATAGGCAATAGGAGGATGTTTGGTCATAGACCCCGCCACTATTAAACACTCACCTGTATCACACCTACACTCTGTTCAACACTTACATACCTGACCTAATAATATACAACGCCTGTCGAACGATATATCAATAGAAATTTGCCTCTGAGGATCGGACAGTTTCCGTATTTTATCCGTTTTCGTTACATTTCATGGGGTGGAGTCTCGCGCGCATTTCCATGGGGTTTTACATAGGTTTTAAACTATTACGAGCTCAACACAGGACAGATAAGGGAGATGATGATTTACATAGATTTCTAATCTGCCTAGTCAACTGAAAATATCATGGAATTCTATGCTACCTTGTGCATCTATCTGTGTCTCATTTGGGAAAGGTGGTACTCCCATATAGCTTTTGAAGTCTCATTTTAGGTGGTTGACCATCTTCCTGTAAGTGTCGAGTGTCAGTGTCATGGCTATCGCCACTCGGGCTTTGCCAAACTAATGATTTGAGGACATCCAAAGGTGGATGGTAGCGGCGTCGGCGGCAAAGTGGCGAGATATTACGTCAGCACGTGATGCGTGCAATGCTCATCAGGTAAGTTTTGGGATACTCAATCAGCATTGCCAGGGAAGCTGATATTGGGGCAGCAAAAGATGCGCTACTTGAGCAGATGGAACAATGGGCCTTAACCAATACGACTAGTCTGGGAAATAGGATATCAAATCTGTAAAGCTTGTGAATACTGTTTGTTGTTGTCGACTACCGCAGTCCATCGGATTCCTGGCTTCTGTTTGTAACTTGCAAGTGTTCTGTTTGTGTCACCTTCGGTTGCCCTGGTCATCTCGGGAATCAAATGGCACTGACCAACGAGAGGTTTGCAACAGCTGTCAAACCACAGCTCTGAATATGCGGAGAATCAAACAGGTACAGCCGCAGGTATATCATAGGATTGATACTAGCGTGAACTGAGAAATGTCGAATTGGACAATCTCCGCCAGCGGTTGCTATGTTTCTTTTCCATCTCATTTTGGCATAAGCGACAATCTATGTTTACATGCTGGTATTCAGAGATGGACCTGCCATACCCACGATACGCGGTCAACTTCGAGAGCATCGATAGACGCATAACGATTATTTTGCTAACACCAAATGGTTCGCATATATCGTTCTGCTCCCGCATGGCTTCCTTGTGGCATTGATCCGAACCTAAGAATACCCATCCCTTGCCGTGAGTCGGATCCATTGAGAAGAAGCAATTATGCATAGCTGTCTCGGGCGACATGCCTAACTCACTACCACTTTATCCTCCCGTCGACGATCTGCTATGTCAGGACGTGGAATGTTTCTTCCTTTTCCGTGGATCTGCATCATACCCCACACTCTGAAGTTTGCGTCTAGTGCCCCTGTTAATGCGCAGGGCTTTGTTGAAATTTGAGTATTTATTGGTCAAAGACGTGATGTATGAACGGGCCAGCTTGCCAGCCACAGTTGTGCCCCTTACTTGCGCCAAGTTATCAAAGCTAAGGACAGCGTCTCTTGTATCGGTATCGTGGTTCGTCCCTATTTTCCATGACCAGTTCAAAAGAGGCAATGTAAGCACTCATTGACATTGCTTATTCTCCTATTATCACTTTCCAGACGTTATGTACAGTACATGGAGCAATGGGAAAGGCTATCTGAACAATCACTGACGCAGGATGGTCCAAGTGGACAATCTCCCTCTGTATCAAGCTACCCAGACAAATTATATTCTATAGAATTGCGACCTGTTAATTTTGTAATTCCGTTTGATGAAGTCACAGAGGTAAAGAGTAGAATACAAGTTCATTCGAGGCGTGTAACCAGACTGTTAGTATTGCGTTCAAGCCTCAAAGATCATACCACTAGAGTTTAAGGCTCACCGAAGCAATAGCCATTGAAGTTCGAGTCTCTCGAACCTCTATATGCGTTGTTTTAAGTGTAGGGAACAAGGGATAAAATATGCACCCCAGGCTGAGTAGCCTTGTTTGATACAATTTGCGTGGCTGCCATGGCGGATGGAGTGCTGGGTATGTGCAGGAGTATGGAACCTGCCTATCCATAGAGTGTGGAGGATGACAAGGTTGATAAATGCTCCTTCTTCCCCATCTGGTAAAGAAGTTACTGTATACCTTTAGTATCTGATCTATTCTTCCCGCGTTTTCATCTTCTGCTGGTACAGGTTCCCTATCGCGAAGTCTTCGGCCTCAGGTATATTTATTGTACAAGTGTATGAAATATTGTGAACATCGTGGTTTTAATTTCTCGATCCTTTGAACAGTATACATGCGGCTCGTTTTGCTCATGTTGGCTACACTGCGCTGAGTTGCTCTCTCAATGTTGGCTTTGTCTACACTTCTAATTCTTTGGGAGAGGATTCTGCGTTGGATTTGAAAAATAACCCAATTAACCAAAAGACAAAAGGCACTTGACTTGCTTTGGGTCGAAGTGCTGTGATTCCCTGGAGTTTTGGTTGACAGCAACTTCCTTTAACACCGATCAACTCGGGTCTTAGAAACACGTCCTCCGCACTTGCCTCTCGAATTCACTCGCAGACTTTCGCGACCGCGGCTGCCAGATCCTGTATAAACATCACACGTCTCGTTCTGTCATCCTTCTTCCTGCAACACACAATTCCTTCCTCAAACCAATCAATCAATCTCTACACCAACTCCATCTGGCTTCCTGATAGCTATTCCATCTTTTCTCATTAGGTAGAAGGAATTTCACACTCGCTCTACGATCCTCGAGTCTTGTCTCTTTCTGTTGCCAGTAAGTTACATCTCCTTGTCTACACAGCATTTCTGCTATCTCAGCGACGCTTCATCATGGAGGATGCCTTAGCTGCGAAACTAATAGCATACGCGGTTGCCTCGTCCTTCTACACTTGCAATCATGATTTTGACACTAAGCTAACCTTGTTCTATGTAGTACTTCTTTCTGGAGAATATCACACCAAAGTTTTCCTTGGACCAGCCTCATCCTGATCCTGAACATGTAAGTTTGATTAGCTTTGCTCTGACAGATTCACCAAACGTGCGGCAGTCTGCGTATCTTCTGTGCGAGCTATCTTGTGACAGCTCGAAACAAGTTGGGTTTAGGATGGAGTTGAGTCCATGATCTCCAAAAATTGGATGATTCCTTAGACTTAAACATATCCACACTCATGGCTGTCGGAGCTAGATGTCTGCGCGGCTCATGATGCTTTTAAAAACTCCAATTTCTCTTTGCTGTACTCAGGAATACATGTAGCTAATCCGGAATCTCTAGTCCACCATGTCTTATCAGCAGACTACCGAAACTGATACTTACCCTCGCCCTGCTGCCATGTACAACCTTCCTCAATCTCGCAGTTCTTATGGTCAAGGACAGACTCAAAACAATGAGAATCTCCCAATTAATGCCATGTTGAGCCAGTTCGCTGGCATGGCTATACCAACTGCTGCCAATACCTCTGCTGGTAATGCAACGAGTTCCACCTCACAGTTCTACATGACTGCTGATGGTCAATACTTTATGGCTCCCGCTGGAATGTGTACGAATATTTTCCCCTGATATCTGATCCCAGCTAACGATCTCAGATCCTGCCCAAGCTCTTGCACCTGCTCCATTGTCACCACTTCCAGAGAATGCTTATAACTACACTACTAGCATCAACCCATATCTCGCCCATGCTACCATGTACCCAGGTTATCTTCCCACTGGCTATCCAATGATGCCATACACTCCAGGCCGCGCGGGCTATCATCCTGAGAATGATCGTCTTCACAAGGAAGTTCCAGGGCTCGAGAACCGCCGCGGCTCATATTCTACCACCGAGTCTGCTCCAGGTACTCCCTACTATGGCTCGATTTCTATCCGCGATCAGGGTACTCAAATTGCGTCAGATCGTTCTCCCTTTGGCTCCACACCCTCACCACAGTCGCTCACCCTCCCTCACGCTGGACAAGGTGCAAAGTCTTTGCCATACAAAGCCTTGGGTATCCCCGTCGATGTTGACATTGATGCTTTGTTGGTTACGAATCCACCTATTCCACGTGCCGTTCCAGCAGTCTTCACTCCCCGTGAGAGCATGAGAACCCTTGATCAGAGTTTGTCGAACCCAATCTACGGTAATCGTAACGTCTACATCCGCGGGTTGCATCCCAATACCGACGACGAGACCCTTGCTGCCTATGCTGCTCGCTTTGGTAAAATCGAAACCTCGAAGGCTATCATTGATACCTCTACAGGCGCTTGCAAAGGGTAAGTCTTGATCCATTTGCTTCTCCATTCAACCGCTGAAGACTTCGTAGCTTTGGATTTGCCAAGTATTTTAGCGTTCGTGACTCTGAGCTCTGCATTCGCGGCTTCTACAAGCTTGGTTATGAGGTTGGCTTTGCTCGGGTAATTCCTCTCCAACACTCCCTCATGCTAGCCACTAACCTTTAATAGGAGTCGTTCAACTCTCGTCTCAAGGCTGAGGGTGATGAGGAATCTACTAACCTCTACGTCTCTAATCTACCCAAGAACATGACCGAATCGGTCCGTAACTTCTCCGCCATTTCTTTATACATATTGACCTGATATAGGAGCTCGGCGCTATCTTTATGGACTATACTGTCAGCTCCAGTAGAATTTTGCGTGACAGCCAGAACAACAGCCGTGGTGTTGGATTCGCTCGGTAATTGCTTCCTGCCTGACCCATCATTCGTTCTAATCTGATTAAATCTAGTTTTGAAAACCGTGATGTCTGTGAGGAGATTATCAAGAAGTTCCATGGCCAGCCCATTGGCGAGGAAGGTCTGCTTCTCCAAGTCCGGTACGCCGACACACAGGCTCAGAAGGATCTCAAACGCATCACTACTGAACGTCGACAATTCCGTACGAATGAGTACAACGTTGGTGCCTATGGCGGCTCTGCTGCTGAAATTCTAGCACTCTCACCACCATTGAGCTCTGCTTCGCCACTGGTTCCTCGTGCTTCTCAAATTGGTCGTCATTTCACTACCAGCTCTCGTGCGAGCGGCTCCTGGAAGCGTGACCAATCTGATCAAGGGTAGGTCATTCTTAATTTAAGGCATCAATTTTAAGCTAACCTGTCGCAGTTCAAGTGTTTCTGGTATAGGTTTCAAAGACATTGATCGTTCAGCGATCAAAGTCACTTTCAGTGAACCTACTATTATCATGAAGAAGGAGCAGTATGTGTTTTCTCCCTGAGCAGACACATATACTAACTATCTCGATAGACAGGCTACGGTTTCTACTCCATCTGCTACTCCAACTCCTTCTGATGATGGCTCGGCTGATGAAGGCGCCACCATTCATTGCGAATCTCCAGCTGTTGCTCGTGGTGAGCTTGCCGCCTCTCCATCCACCCGCAAGGGTTAGGTGGAGTAAGTATCATCAACTTATGTTTTCCGTTTATCCCATGACCTTTGCTCATAATTGTTCGGCTTCTGATTCAATATATTTTGCAAATCGTCACTTACGAATCGATCCTCACTGCAATACATGCTTATTCGCAATGAAGCATACATATCGGCCCAGCATTCAAATATGCTTCTCATAAACTTGCAACTCACCTTATACCGTATATTTGAGTTGGGAGACTTAGATAGCATGTACGTCATTCAGTGGTATCTTCAGCATGGTGCAAACATACTAGACGTGGCAAACATTACTATATGTCATGGAGGCGCACATTTACATAGCTTTTGCAACCTTTCTTTGTACATCCATTCGCCCTTGTGGTTCCCATAAAGGGATATTTTTGTAGCACAAATGAAACAAGACAAGTAACATCATATAGCGTTGTTTCTAAATGTGAAAACTAAGACATGTGAATAGTTTAGCTCCCCTAACTCGTTGTTTGTAAATTCAAGAAGCGAGGCACCAACTGGGGACACATGATCCACATAGCCATGTTAGACAAATGATCCGAGAGAACGGAGGGAAAGGAGGATCAGGTGTCATATCTTAGGATTCGCGCTGCCCCCGAGGATAGCTTTCAAGGTACTAGTTCACTCGTGCTGAGATATATATTGATTCATATTTGGTGTTTCGTGAAAACCGCGGTTTGGGAGTGAGGGGAGATATTCTATTATGTTATGTTGCATACACTGAACCATAATGACTTCGGGCTTTTCTCATTCATCGAACTAGGTCCTGGTCAGGTAAAAACTTTACAAGTTTCTTAGCATCCATGCAGCTAGGCTAATTGCTCCTACGGCAGCCGTGCCTATTATTCCGCATGTAGTAGTTCCGATTTGACCCATGGCGAACCCAAAAGCCAGACTGAGAACGTCGACCGTGTCCGCAACCATACCTGCCCGAAGAGCCCTTTTGATCTCCCTGTGGCCGTGTTAGTATCCTAGCCGCATCTATACTGATATTTTTATCAAATATATCTTCATTATATGAACGCACCTTATTCCATGACTCTCTGACTCCTTATCCTCGGCGGTCAACAACAGACCTCCAATTACACTTTCTCGCACGCCCAGCATGCGTACCAGAAGTGCATGCTCATCTGAGATCTCATAACCGTGCATCGAACACGTAAAGCGTGGTGCCAGCAGACAGACTGCTCCGGTAGCGATACGGACAATTGAAATGAACTTGATGGCGCTAAGAATCTTTGACGATGGTGCTGCCTTGGGTGCCTTTTTCACACCCTTTGGTGAACCCACAAGAGGGACATCCTTTGATTGAGCTGAGGGAGCCATTTACGTGAGTGGTGAGGGGGGTTTCAAGGAGCCAGTTTGAAATATGGTTTAGGGGTATATAGATGACTTGGGGATAAAGATTGAAAAGTTGAAAACTACTACCAAGGCTAATTGTAGTCTAATAAGAGCGAGGTCGGGAACGGTCTAATTGTAATATGGTATTTTCTCGTGTAACAATAAGCAATTCACCTCGAGGGAACAACACTCTTATGACTGCAAGCAATTGAGCCTCGAAACACTAGAGCTTCTCCAGAGTCCGGGATGTTCCGGTTATTGGTAGGTAGCGAAGGTTTATTTGTATGTACGGGAGACGGAGGTCGTCGGCAACCTTGCTTCGGGTGGCATTTTTCTCGTATCCGGCAACGGAACCAACTTGAGCCCGCGATCTGCCAAAACTTTAATTTTGCTCGCCAAAAAAGTTTTGAGGAAGAAAGGCTGCATATATGTAAATCCTCAATAATGCAGAGGAACATGTTGTGGTTTGTGTTGTTACTCCTGAATTGGAGTCCGATCAGAAAATACACAATGTAATCTGCTTCTTACTATTTGCCGTCATTATTCTTATTATGTTAATCTTCCGGCTTTATGTAATAATGGTGAATATTAGAGAACCTGGGGATCAGCATGAACGAAGTATAGATCAATGCATTAAATCGGTATGTATTCATGTCATCAAGGGATACAAAGTAGATATGGGATATGGATAAGAAATGTAGGTAAGGCTAAATTAGCTACATATGAGATGTGAATTTTATTCTCACTGTTGCTACGCTTTTACTGTACCTTACTACATGCTCTACGTCCTGCGAATATGACTAAGAGTGGCAGATCAAGTCATACACGCGTTCTCATTCAACATTCTAGCTGTAAACACTTACAGAAGGAACCTGATCGTAGGCTGTGACAAATTCTCTATGATCCCAGAGCTATGAATGTATTAGCAGGAAAGGTTCGCCTGAGAACTGAGTTTGGAGTGTCGCCCATGATATGTCGTCAAAAGAGGCGACTAGTGCGATTTCAGACTGTCATGGACCTAGACTCACGATGAAGGCGATGGAGAGGTTCCGGTGCGTAAAACGTGATGAAAGGTTCTTGTTTTGGTAAAGTCTAGGGAAGGAAGCTCTCCGTACGGGAGAGGTCTAAGTATGCTAGCTAATGAGGGTGTGTGCCTCAGGCCACAACACAGACCGACAGAGTAGGTCCTTGTCACGTTTAGGTGTGGTTCCGAAAGACAAGAGTAAACCAATAAACTGTAGAAACAGTATTTAAGACTCGGTTAGAATCTGAATTGATCGAAAAAATAGTCGAAAGCGAATCCATAAGTTGCTGCGTGCTGGGCATTTTTCCATGTTTCAAGACCTTATACGTAGAGAGGCTGACAACAAGTTTCTGTTTTGTTTTACCAAATACGTCAAGACATGGATGGAACGACAGACATATCAACGACATTGACCCTTCCTTTATTCAGATATTTATACTTAATTTGTTCTTATTTCGAATCCTTAACCGCTGTAATATCACAATTTATAGCCATTCATCTCCTGATTCATATGTATCCCACATATTTCCATTAGCTTCCCCAATATCTGATCAAACTCTCTACATGGTCATGCTAGACTAGTTTCCTGCATTTTAGTGTTTGCAACTCCTCTTGTAATGCTTTGATATGCTCCGTCGCGCCTTCGATGGTAGTTGCAACATCTGACCGCTTCCGTTTGACTGGAACGTTGACCGGTGGCAAAACAGCTGCCAACCTCTCAACAGCTGACCTGACCCGATCTCTGCGCCATTTCTCGCTTTTCTGGTTCTCCAGTCGCCTGGAGTTTAAATCCAAAGTCAGAACCGAAGGGTGATTAAGCCCGACTAGATCTTGCTTCCCACTAGCGATCAACTGATAGTTTGAGCATGTGCTGAGGAGTTCTGTACGAGCGGCAGTCTTATCTAGTTTCGAGCATGAGCAAGCAATACTTCAAAACATAGAAAGGCGATTTTTACCTCGTGTTAATAGCAAAGTATTGTCTACTTCTGCAAGCATTGGAGATGAAAGTGGCTCGTTCAAACCATTCAAGAAGAATCGACTCTGCATTTCTCTGGGCGAGATACCTTCCTGTCCACCATGAAATTTCTTGTCTCTACCCAGTCGTGTTATAGCATTGTTACTAGGCCGAGTTGTCTGTTCACAAAAGGCATCATCCTGAAGTGATTGAACAGTAGGGTGTTGCAGTGAATCTCTCCTTAAGATCACCGATGCAAGGTTTTGCTGCTGCTGCTTATTGACATGCAACGCCATTTCGCCATTTGATGGTGGTTTCAATCAGATGTCTTGAGATTAGCACAAAACCTGATAATCAACGTGAGTGAACTACTGTGAGGACATATTTCAATGAGAGAGAAGGCTGATATTATGCTACAGAGTTCCCCCATAATACTATATCCTTTCTAAGCTTTCTAAGATTATAGTCAAAGCATACTCCAACCATTATCTCTTGGTTGCAGATGTTCCCCAGCGCGTGGATATGGACACAGGTATTGGCATGAACAATATCACTTGCGTGCCAAGCCTCGCGAATAGCTATAAGTAGACATGCAACCTAAGCAGCCCAATCGTATGTCTCGCTGCTACACGTTCTTTGGCTTTTCCAAAATGGGAAATGTATCAAGTGTTGGCTTCGGAATACAAGGTGAGCATGACTTCATGCCAATGTTCGAAAGAATATTTGCCTTCTCGCTTATAGCCCAATGTTCTGATATCATTGCTTCTGATCTTTTCTTTACTCAACTTTTCAGATTGACAGCTCTGTCATTGCAGCCTATCACAGGTACGCAATGAAGAACGTGGTCAAGCTGTCCAATTAGAAGCATCTTGCGGGCGTGAATTTGGTGGTTCTGGTGTGAAGTCCCAAGCTTGCTCCAAGATCTAGGCGCCAAGCACCAAGACAGTAGAGAATTTTGTTCGACAGAATTGCAAAATTTAAATGGATTTGCGACAAGAACGGTGCCTGGGCATCTTGGCCTATATTGGCATTATCTTGCTCAAAACCAGAAAACGTGCTGGCGGAATTGTTCACTCTTCACTCTCATCCATCGACATCTGCAACTAGGTGCTTTGCATATTCGGGCCAAGATTCCTACTAGATTATCTACATATCTTCAATATGGCCGTGCTTGCACAATACGATGTAAGAGCAAATCATCCTCACACGTGTCGATCACAAATCCAGAAGGGGTTCATGATGCGTGGTATGCGACTTACTGGAAGATACTGACTCTGGATGTAGTGGTTGCTTGCCATTATCAGTATTGCATTTTGCTTCAGTGCCTTTGGAAATGGAGCCAATGATGTTGCAAATTCCTACGCTACATCCGTGGCAGCAAGGACCTTGACCATGGTCCAGGTCGGATTCCTTTCCATTGTTACGGAGTTTGTAGGTGCGGTGGCTCTCGGAGCACGTGTCACCTCGACCATCAAGAACGGAATCATCTCAATTGATCGGTTTGAGGGGAGACCCGGCGTATTAATACTCGCCATGACTTGTGCTGAGGTCGCTAGTGCCACGTGGTTAATGATTGCAACTCGACTCGGGCTGCCAGTATCAACAACCCAGACTATCATTGGTGCTCTGATCGGCGTGGGTTTCGCAGCTCAGTCCCCAATCAAGTGGACATGGGCATCTGGAAGTGTCTCTCAGGTAGCTGCTTCGTGGGCCATTGCCCCTCTAATTTCTGGCGCTATGTCTGCTCTCATCTTTGCGACCATCAAGTACTCTGTCCTTGAGCGAGCGAATCCACTAAAATGGGCTATGAGATTTATCCCATTCTATTTGGCTTTCACTGCGGCTATGCTAGCGCTGTTTATGGTTGTCGAAGCCCCAACAGCGCCTTCTCTTGAAGAATTTGGCGTCGGTAAGGCGTGTGGCATTATCTTGGGAGTATTCTTTGGAATGCTGCTCATTGCCTATGTCTTCTTTATGCCTTACTTTCACCGGCGGTTGATCAAAGGCGATGCCAGATTAAGATGTTGGCACATCCCTCTTGGACCGATGCTCCGCAAAGAAGACCCTTGGCTATATTTTCCAGGTAAAGCTGACGGCGATGTCGTAATCGACTATTATGAGAGCGCCCATCAAGAGAGTGACCCAAAGACTGCTGTGTTACAACCAGACGCGGACAAGAGCCTCGATAAATCCACACAACAAACTGCCGCTGGCAAAAAAGACTCCGATTCCTTGCCTATAGATGTCGAGGAAAGCAGACTGCCACCAAAGAGCAAAAAATTCATGACACCCCAAGAACGATTTCTGGCACCAACTGCTGATCTTCCTCTTTTCCATCCTCAGCGACTTTGGTCTTGGACGAAGTTCATCGTTTTACAAGGAGTAACTCGTGACTGCGTTTCCCACAGCTCCGAAAGGCTCGCCAAAACCCACAAGCTTGCTGTTCACTACGATAATAAGGTCGAGCACCTTTGGACTTACCCCCAGGTTGCCTCGGCAATGTTGATGTCTATTGCTCACGGTTCCAATGATGTCGCTAATGCCGTTGGGCCATTGTCGGCAGCATATTCTACTTACCAAGCCGGTATTGTCAGCACTAAAGCTCCAACCCCTGTGTGGATGCTCATTATTGCTGGTCTATTACTTGGCTTGGGATTCTGGGTGTTTGGATACCATATCATTCGATCTCTGGGTAACAAGATTACTCAATTATCCCCTACTCGAGGTTTCAGTATGGAACTTGGAGCTGCCATCACTGTCTTACTAGCATCTAGACTAGGATTGCCAGTTAGCACAACACAGTGTTTGACCGGAGCCACGGTTGGTGTTGCTTTGATGAACTACTCCTTGGGTGCTGTCAACTGGAGACAAGTACTGGTCATTTTCTGCGGATGGGTGATAACGTTACCGATTGCCGGGTTGATGTCCGGAATCTTGATGGTGATGGCTTTGAATGCGCCTCATTTCTGAGGATCGTTCAAATAGGTACAGCGGAGTTGAAAAGTGTTATATAAATAGAAATATCATCTTAAAATAATCTTCCCCAGCCTTTATGTCGTGAAGCCTAAGATGATCTTCTCATACGCAAAGTGCACAACTAATCTTTTGAACGAATGAGCTTAAATATGTATAAACAACTTCAACTACATGCCAGACTACACGTCTAGAAAGAAGCGCCAGGTAATTTCATATGTTGAACAATATTATGCTTTTTACTACAAACGAGGACATAAATTTTCAAGGTAGAATTCGTTTACGAACCTCTAGTTGATAAGAACATGAGTATGTTCTGTGCTGTACGGATATTGTCTGAACCTAGAATGGGCTGCTCTTGCGATAAGGCTTAAATTTCAAGCATTTCGGCCAAGCTTCACACATTTTCTTTTAGCAAGATACAAATCTCGCGAAGTGATGCCTAACACACAACAACAACTGGGCAAATTGGCATCAATGTTTCTTCCTTCTTTAGCTGTATTCTTGTTAATTCTGTCTTACTATGGGACAAAATCATAGCCAAGCAATCCTGTGAAGATTTGAACTTTCTTTTAATCAATTACGTACACATTCGCAATCCTGGCTGATAAGCCATCTAAAACTTAGTATCCGGACTGAGCAAATATATTTATGATGGCCTACGAAGAAAATAGCTCATTCAGAGTTGGATGAGCCGCGACCAATGCATCTACCTGATGGGTAATGACCTCATTATTCTCTGTTGAAACGACGTTCACAAGTAACAGGCTAACTTTCTTCAAATCATCCTTGACTCTTCTCTCCTTCTGATCTCTAAGATTTGTCCAACATATGACCAGCGATTTCAAGATCACCATATAGTGAACTGGCTCGCTAATTCTGGGCCAAGCATTAATTAATATTGCTTCTAGTGTTTTGATTGTAGCGTGAAGTTGTTCTGGGATTGTGAACGGGTCTTCTAGAATAGTAGAGATAACAGGAAGAATATCCTGTGCGTGTGTTAGCGAGATGAAGTTCACTTTAGGTTGCTAACTTTACCTTGAGATGTTTGACAAAATGTATGCCCATCCTTGAAACAGTGAGAGAGAGTTCATTGATTAAAACTTCAACCAAAGCTGGAATCTGTGATGAGTGGAGATATCCAGGCAGGACTCCATGTCGAATGATTCGATCCAGAAACTTGAGGCGTTCTAAGTCACCAGGGGCAGGAAAGCGTGCATCACATAAAGATCCCAGCGCATTGTAAGCTGCGGGAAGAAGCTGCAGAGACTCTTCAACAGGTGTCAAGGAGGGAAGGAACATTAAGGTTGGGTATATTGCATCCTCGAAAACTGGACCTAGTCCTGTCTGTGCAAGAAGCTTTGTTGAGAATTTCGGAAGGAAAGCTGTCAGGATAGTGAGACCTCGCGTCCGAATTGATGTATCGGTCTCATCAAGAAGAGTCAAAAGAGGTGGAATAAATAGGTTCCAACTCTGCGAAATGATTTCCTCCTAGGCACAGCTTGTTAGCACATGCGAATTTGATGTTTGCAAAATGGAAAAACTGAACAGGTATAACTTACGGTAGAATTCAAAACTGCCCACTCCAAAACAGTTACTGCATACACCGTATCATATTTCCATGGCTTGTTCCGTCTTTCAGCACCAACGTCCAAACTCTTTACAGGTGCAGAGCTTGGCATGGCTTTCCTTCCAGTACTTGTGATAGTACTTGGCCTGGAACTAGAAAATATCGGTCTTATAAACGCCTGTAACAAGAAGTCCACGATAAATTCTCGACTATAAATTCGTTCTTTGTGCTTCGATATATGGTTTGTTGCAATCTTGGAAACCGAAGACCCAACCCATGGATCACGTGATGAATACACAACACATGAAAGCATACTCTCTGGGCTTGCCTTAGTAGGCGTAGATTCCGAGGGCAGTGTTTGAAGTATTCTTAGACATTCTAAACCGTGATAGCCGACGCGTTTAGTGGTATCGAGAGCGTGTGTTATGGTGGCGCTCTCGTTTTCTTAAATTTTCATCAGTGTTCAGATCAGACGGGGCTTTAAGATAACACAGACCTGACGAGATATCTGACCGTGAAACAATCGTAGGGTCTGGTAAGACTGATTGAGCTACCCATGCCGTAAGCTTTGTAATATATTCTTCGTCGTTGTCTTGGCGGGACAGCCTCGAGCAATTTTCTAAGGATCCATGAAGGATGAGTATGAGCTCTAAGACTTCCTGGGAACAGACAATTAGCTCATGAAAGACTTCGGATAATTGCTTCGTACTTCTTTTTTAACGAGTGAATCTCTATCAAGGTTTTCATGAAGGTCCTGAAGAGAATATGTAGCGGGCAGAGCTATATGATATGTCAACTTGGGTGAATACTGCGTGATGTCTTTTGTACCTTGCCGTAATATATTTGGTGCCTCTCCTTCAGCTAGATCCCTATCTGCAATTATAGCTTGAGCGGCTTTATGGCATGCGGAGAACATTTTGTTGTGATGGTTTGATAGAAGGTGAGCGATTGGGGTTTGGTGGCTCGCTTATTTTGTGATGTCTATTGCAAGCGCCGGTGCTGTATTGCAAGTGTTTACCATAACATCTTCTTACTCCAAGTGCAGAGCAAGCTGAGTTTCGCGCTTTTTTAGGTCATAAATACTTTTGGATTTGTAAATTTCATGATCATCCTGAGCACAGACAGACACATGATAAAACGACTGCGTTTTGCAACTCTTTCAAGGCTATACACACAATGGAAGTAACGGGATGTAAATGCTATACGAATGCACTGATATTGGTATCATAGTATTCGAACAACAGGGTATTTGATATTAGAGCTATTTCTTTGTCGGAACTTGGGTATCCTTTTTCAACTCCACAAGCTGACTTCTAACCTCCTCAATCGCTTCATTGATATTCACGTTTTCTGGGTTCCTCAGCCGCCACCGCATGCATACATCCAGTGCCTTTCCAACCCTATACAATTGAAGTCAATGAGGGGCCACCACATACGCATAAATTCAAACTTCGGAGCTATAGATTGGGCTGGTGACTTACCAGATGCCAGGCTTTTCATTGAGCGCCTTTGTAAGATCCTTGCCAGTAAGTGGGTATTTCCTGTTCGGTTAGCTTGTTGGTATAATTAGAGTGTTTAACATACTCAGTTGCAACTTCCATAATCTCAAGCCTTTCCAAGTGATCGAGAAACTTCTGCCACTTCTCAATGAGAGGGCCGTATTCTGTGGAATTAGCCTAACAAATTTAGTTAGCATTATATTCGACCGTTAAAAACTGTTCGGAATGATGTAATAGTTTATGAATCGGGAAAATACCTCCACAAGTAGTGCATATAGAGCGTGAAGCTTCCAATCTTGCTTCCAACTACGAATCATCATCCCAACTTGTTCGCGTTCGTTGGCTATCATGATATCAGTAAATTTAGATAACACAAGAGAGGGCAAGGAATATTCAGCTTACTCCAAGGCTCAGCTTGATCTATGGCATCCTTGAGGTCTATGATTTCTTTGCGGTTTTCGTATGCTCCACTTATTATCGAGCATGTTTTACTGTCTAATGCAATGCCCTTTCTGGCCACATCTGTGATATATGGTTCATTGTCTATGGCCTTTCCGCCAGCTATTTTGATTTTCTCGGTCATTCCCCATGGCACAAGAGCTGCTAGAATCCATGCTTGGAATCTGGCGTCTTCTGAGCGAACCAGCAAGTGGTAAATTGATCCTGGCGTTTGGCTATCTCTTAGGACCGAGAGCAAGTTGTAGGCTATACTCCACTCAGAGCTATTAGGATTTGGTACCTCTTTAGTGGGGTCTGTAAAGACGGTGTTGTAAAGGCCAAGTCGATCTATCAGCTTTAGAGCAGTCAATGGGCTTTTGTCTAGTGAATAGTTAGCTAATAAACTGAACTGTTTACAAAATTGTTACCTTTTAACATTTTGCTCAACTCAGTTCCAACTCTTTCTCTAGAGATTTTTGAATTTAAGTTTTGTGCAACATTACCATCTCCCATCCATTTTTCGACGTTTGAGTCGATCTTGAATCCCAGTCGACTTGCGAATCTAATCAGCCTCAAAACTCGCAGTGGGTCGTCTTTGAAGGTTTTTTCAGGATCCATAGGTGTTGTAATACGTCCTGCCTTCAAGTCTTTGAGACCACCAGTAAAATCTTCCACCAGTCCACTGTGGATATTGTAGAAAAGCGCATTAATTGTAGCATCGCGACGTTCAGCATCTTCTTCTGGTGTGCCAAATTCCATTATTGGATTTCGACTATCCTCAGAATATACCTCCTTCCGCAAATTGACAAAGTCTACATCCCTTCCGAAGATTTTAACTGTCGTGGTTTCCAGCTGCTTTGATTTCTCAGGATTCTTTTTAATCTTATGAAAGCTTCCAAGATCTTTGGGCTGAAGCGCGTGCTTCTTGACATTTTTGGAGTCTTCGACGTACTCCTTGAGCTTGTAGCCGAAGTTCTCACCCGTCATAATATTGATGGCTACATCGATATCATTGCTTTCGATTCCAAGTATCTTGTCGCGGACCCAACCACCTGCCCATCTCAAGACAACTTTCTCCTCTTGCTGGCTTGATTGATCAATATATTCAGCGACACCAAGTAGAAGTTTGGAAAGCTGTTCCTCTTCTGGGATCAGGGAGACTTCATTTTCGTCAGCATATTTCTGAGATAAACATTTGACTTAAGAAGCAGTGTGAAATTATAAATAGAATGCAAAACAAGGATGCACAACATGGCGTTCAAAAAGATTCCGTACGTACTCTTCGTTGTCTCCATCCTCTGTCTCTTGGAATTGAATAATGGCGCAGAGTTGGAAAGTCTTCTTTTCATGAGTTCTTGTTTCAATATGTTGGTACTAAGAGTCACAGCTTTTTGATTTGCCAGAAGAGATTTTGAAGAGTAGCCCAATAGGGTGAGACTCCGAAATATCATTGATGAAGTGCGCTGTTTTGGGGCTCTACATCAGTCATTTACATTCTCTTATAGATTTCTTGAAGTTAGGAACTTAAGTATCCAAAATAAATGCAGTAAAACACGAAAGTTCTACAGAGTCACGTGTTTTGGTTTTGACGTGTGTTCATTCATCACCAATCTTCATCAGCCTTGTCAAATGCCTTGCGCCGGACACTTTTCAGCTTCTGGGTCACCACTTTTGGCACTTTTATCATACCTAGAGCTCATGAAATCGGAAACAAAAACGGCCTGTTATAGAGTCAATAAAGGATTGTCTAGTCAACAATCACGAATACCGAATTCTATATATCTGAGTCGAAGCTGGCATTAAACTCTGCCTGCATGGTACCGGGAAACTACTAGAGCTGTAGAGCTACGAGCCAGGAATAAAGGATCATACAGTCGGATATTTTTAGGCCTTATGACGAATAATGCATCGCCATTGGAGTCCCCGGATCCTTCAAGGACACCCTCTCTGAGACTGCCCAAGACAAGGACTGGGGACACCCCCTCAATCGCATCTTCTATATCCACACTCCCATATCGGCCATCGAACTCCTCGGTCTCTTCCTTGTTTGCCTCCACGACGACACCATCCATTTCAAGGTCAGTTTCTCCGAATGGAACTGCTACGCCCAGGATGCAAAGCTCGGTGTTTGGGGGAATGGGCACACCAGGAGAGCATCAACTAGCGCCCCCAGATCGAGCAGAGGATCCCCGTAATCTGATCTTGAAAGCCTTCGTACCGCACATAGCGGTACATGGTTCATCAGACACACACGAGCTTGTGAAGGACAAAGGGTTCAATGGTGGGTTGTGGGAGTTGCTGAGGCCATTCGGGGAACGGATACAAGGGAAGGTCACAGTTCGTGATAGTATAGGTGCCGGGAAAACATGGGATGATTTTGCAGTACGGTTTGTGCAACTGGGTGATGGTCTTGAAGCCCCAGAATTACCGCGGAGGAGCGTCGAAGGAAAGGGAGCGCAGCTGAACGGAAAACCAGTTCCAGACTCGATTGCCGCAAAGCGATTGAGAACTGGGGGAGATATAAGTCATATTGAGACACTGGTGGATAGACATCTCTCTCATGCCGAAGAGTATCCTAGTATTGACAGTGAGGATTACTTGAGCTTTAAAGAGTCGAAAGCTCAGAATCCGGAGGTTCCTTCGCCGTTTTATACACTATTTCTAAGAAGAATATTGTCCGGATTGCCACTGACACCCCACGAAACGTTCGCCCATCCAGTGGCCTGCATAATTGCTATCAGTTCAAGGAATCCCACGCCAATTGAAGCTCTACGAAATCTATATGAAGAATCAAGTCAAGGAGATAAACGGTTACCAATCTGGGTCAATAATGAGTACCTGAGGTACTATGTTCTAGTGCACGATGAAGAGCGAGATGATATCAGTAAATCCATGGCCTTGTTTGACCAGATGAAACGTCATTTTGGGTTACATTGCCATCTTCTCAGGCTGCGAAGTAGTCATTGTATATCATCGGACGACGATAGTGTCCTCCTTCCTCGATGCGATTGGGTGGCCGCCTCTGAAGAACTTGCCGAGATACAAAATCGAGAATTGCAGGAAGATCTCGAAGAAGCTCAACCCTGTATTTATGAATCCGACACGACTGCCATCAAAACATTCATTCGAGAAATGGTAACGCAATCAGTTGTACCCTCAATGGAACGGAACATATCAACGTGGAACGATCAGGTTGCTTCACGGCGACGGGGTATTAGTGGAAAGTTCTTGAACCTATCAAGAAAATGGACTGGATTTGGGAGCACTTCTCGGAGCTCTGGCAATACTGGAACTCCATCTGGTTCAAAGTCTAGCTACGACCCAGTTCAAGGGTTTTATCCGCCTGGTGCGGAAGAAGCCATAATGCGAAAACTGGCGGACTATGCCTTCATGCTCCGTGACTGGAAGCTTGCACATTCGACCTATGATCTGCTGCGATCGGATTTCAATAGCGACAAAGCATGGAGATACCATGCAGCGGCCAACGAAATGGCTGCAATCTCTGTTCTCATCAACCCTCCTTCTATAAATGCCAAAGTCAGATCCGAGACAGTGGATCAGATGTTGGAGACTGCTTCCTATTCTTACCTGACCCGTTGCACTGCATCGTATGGTGCACTACGAGCACTAACTCTTGGTATGGAGCTGTTGAGATTGAGAGGCGGGTCGGCCACTGATGATGCAGCTCGATGGGGCTCAAGACTACTGGAATACAAAATAATTGGGGCTGTAGGTGAAGCACTGATTAAAGAAAGAGTATCTGTATGTTATGCGTCTAAGAAGGGAGTAGGAAGTGGAAACTGGGGTTCGAGGAGTCGGAAAAGCGCTCTATGGAATGTACTAGCTGCGGACGCTTGGCTTACCCTTGGGAAAACACAGCAGGCCAAATTGAGATTAGACGATGCAGGTGTCAAATTTGGTGAACTGCAATGGAAAGACGGTTTGAATCAGTGGAGTCTTGCAAGCACATTTCTCCAGGGCCTGCAGAAAGAAGTGGTAATGGCGCTCTATCCTGAAAGCGGCATTGAGGGAAACTTACTGCCGGATGAAATCGAGACAGAACTGGCTGAGGAGAGTCAGGCTTTTGAAAGTCGGCCTCACAGGAAGAGCTTACTTGGGGGTCAGCCACCTGTTCTGACTGGGTTGGAGAACGCCCCATTGCGCGGAATGGATACAGATGATGAGAAAGAAGAGGTCAAGATTCAGTTCGAATGAGCGTTCCTTCAAGTGTATAATGAGCTGGTTTACCAGAGCTTCTGGTATATAATGAGATGAGTGGCAGCAAGCATTGGGAGGAGTTTGGCACTTAGATGACAGAAACATGCATACATGATTCTACGACACATAAGTCTTCTAGAAATGGATAGCGATTTTAATTCCCATATCAAATATACACGAATTTACATATATCTGTGTGATGCATAAACTAGGTAAAGAGCTTTGTAAAGATGCTCTCACCTAATTTAATCTAATTTATCCTAAGAGTGCTTCTGCATAACTTTATGCATAGAGCGCCTAGGCGCTTTTGGCCGATAAGGTCGCGATAACGATCGCGACGTCAACAACCAAAACCCCGGTACCAACTCAAAGTTTCCATTTCTTCCACCACGTACAACACTATATGGTACCCCGCAGTCCACAAAACCTCTAAGATGCCAAATGAATACGAAAGCCCCCTCTTAACCTACCTATTAACAAAGGAACCCGACTTCAGGAAGTCTGTACACTATTCTCCCATATTCTTGTTTCCAGCTACCACAAACAAAAATACTAACCAACTGATAGAGCCCGTCTTGGGGCCCTTTACTCCGATTTCCGTCACCTCCAAACTACAAACCCGGACGGCTATCACGCAAACATCTCATCATGGCGTAAAGCCCTTGCGCATGCCTCTCGCGCTGGCGTCCTTCCCTCTCCATCCTCTTCCTTGCTTACTCTTTCCGTTGACGAGTCTCTACTGCGGGCTCTCGAAACCAAAAATAATGGTCGGCCACTAGCGCTAGGGACTGTAATTCAGGAAAGTGTGAGCGCGAAAGAGATGTTGGGTTTGCAGGATTTCATGAAAGCGAAGGAAAGCATTTACATTAAAAGATGGGATATGAGTCCTTGGAGCGTCCTTGGGTGGGGACTGAAACAGTTGGGACTTGGAGGTAGGGGAGAAAGAATGGAGACTAAGGTTGTTATGCTTGTCAATTTGGAAGAGTGTGCTATCAATTTTGAGCAGAGAATTGAGGGTGTGAAGGGAAGGGTTGAACGAATATATCCACGAGAGGCGTTTGAGAGGAAGTTTGGGAATTTGCTAGGGGGAAGTGTCTTACTGAAAGGCGACTTTGAAATACTGTTGAAATTCTTGGGCAGGGATAAGGAGATGCTGGTGTATGATGAGGAGACTGTGAAGCTGAAAGCTGTGGGGGAGGAGAAGATAATTACACAGGAAGACAGGACAATTGCAAGTCTCAAAACCTTGATAGCAGATCTTGGAATACAGATAGGAACCCTGGAGAAACGGATTAACACGCTGGGAATACAAGCAAAGGAAGCCGTGGAGAGGAAGAGCAGAATCTCGGCAATATCTGCACTAAGGAGCAAGAAACTTGCGGAATCTACATTGGGAAAACGGCATGCTACCTTGGCACAACTAGAAGAGGTCTTTATAAAGATAGAGCAAGCAGCGGACCAAGTGGAGTTAGTTCGGATTATGGAGGGTAGCACGAAGGTACTGGCTAGTCTTAACGAAAAGGTTGGGGGTGTTGAGCGAGTTGATGAGGTTGTTGACCAGCTGCGAGAACAAATGGGTCAAGTCAATGAAGTTGGCGAGGTGCTTGCCGAACAAGGCAGAGAAGGAATTGACGAGAGCGAGGTGGATGAAGAGCTTGAAGCGATGGAGCGTGTGGAGAGAGAGAAACAAGAAGCCAAAGAGCGTAGAGTCAAGGAAGAGCTACAGAGAAAAGAAGCAGAACAGACGAAGAAGAAGCTGGCAGAGCTAGACGAGGTGGAGCGGATAGCGG